>MDSW01220407.1_pt1 | contig 42339 bp, 16 predicted proteins | sample 811171 | NCBI WGS metagenome assembly MDSW01 (sample SAMN05326641, study PRJNA326480) | marine metagenome | isolation source: seawater | place: Atlantic Ocean: North West | collected 2012
CGCGGGGGGCTTGTTCGGGTAGTCCTGGGGGAAGCTCATGTTCGCCGTGAAGAAACCGCCCTCGCTGCGAGGAGATACGAGGGGGGGGGAGGGAGGTGATGAGGCGCGGGGGGTCAGGCGAGGGTGGGGGGATGCGCGGATCGGAGGGGCGCGAAGGGTTCCTTCCGAGGGAACAAACCGGCGCGCGGTTTTGACTGGGACGTGAAAGCACGCACGCCGCGGCGTTTTTCAAAAAAAAAACGAGGGCGTTTGTCGAATCCCTCGAGGAAGCGCGCGCGGGTGGGATCTGGCGCGCGGGGAGACGCACTACATCGTGTCCGGGGGTCCCATGATGGTGATCTGCCACTCGAAGACGTTGGAGTCGTCCACGAGACCCGCGGAGAAGCCCTCGATGGGGTTACGGCTCAGCTCTGGACGAGCGGCGCGGCGCGGGGGGAAGGGGCGACGGGCGTCAGGCGAGACGCGAGGCGGGCGTGGGGCGGGGGGTGGGGTGGGGGGGAGGTTGACCGGAACGCGCGCGCGAGAGGCGCGGGGCGGGGCGCGCGATCGCGGCTCGGGGAACGCCGCGCGCGGGTCGCGGGGTCGGAATCGCGCGAACGCGCGCGGATCCGAGGGCGCACCTTTGAGCTGCTTCCTCAGGAGGAGCACGGCCTGGTCCGACATGACGGACGCGACCTGGGGCGACGCGCGAGGCGATCGAGACGTGCGGGCGAGCGCGCGGACCCCACCGGAGGGCGTGCGTCGCGCGGGACCTGTGCGCGCGAGCGGCGTGCGCGTGTCGTCCCCGAGGAGCGAGGGATCGCGCGGGCGGGCGGGCCGGGCGTCGAAGGCGGCGCGCGTGCGCTCGACAACTGACGCGCGCCGTCCGGGCGAGGGAGGGCCCTCTCGACGCACGGGGGACGGCGAAAATCGTCACCGCGGCGCTAAGTTTCGAGCCGCGCCCCGCGCGGGGATTTCTCTCGGACGAAAAGTCGACCCCCCCGGGGGGCGGGCGGCGGTGCTCACTCGTCATGGCGGACGCGGCGGACGCGCGCGAGGCGCTGTGGGCGTCCGACCGCCGCCGCGTGGGCGTCGCTCTCGCGGTGACCCCCGCGCGCGGCGCGACGTTCGAGGCGCTCCGCGACGCGCTCGAGGCGCGCGTGGACTGGCCCGGGCGCGAGCTGCGATGGCACGCGTTCCGCGTCGGCGACGACGCGGAGGCGCCCGAGGGGTGGGCGCTGGAGTGCACGATGTCGTGCCTCGCGCACGGCGACGAGGCGAACGCGGCGTACCGCGTCGAGGGCCTCGTCCCCGACCTCGTCGACTCCGCGGACGTCCTCGTCTCCGCGCCGTGCCACATCCCGTTCTCCGAGTCGCGGCGCGTCGAGGACGTCGCCTTCGACGCGAACACGGGGCGCGCGCTCGCGCCGTCGTCCGCGGGGGGCCGTCTCGTCGGCGGACGGGCCGAAGACGGTCCGCCCTCCTCCCCCTCCCCCCCGGCCCCTCCCCGCACCGCCGCGTCGTTGCTCCTGGACGAGGGCCTCGCGATCGCGCCCTCGTGCGTCCCCCCCGAGGACCTCGCCCGCCTCCGCGCCGCCGCGGAGCGGCGCATCCGTCGCGCGGAGCGCGCCGCGGCGACCCGGCACCCCCACCTCGCCCTCGGCGTCGACGTCGTCCACTTCGCCGAGCTCTCCAGCCGCGGCGGCGAGCGTTTCGACCTCCTCTTCCCCAAACCCGGATCCGAGGACGAGCGCCGAAACGACCCCGACGGCGACGCCGCGTGGGTTCGAGCCTTCGCGGAGCGCGCGCCGTGGGTCGCGACCCTCGTCGAGCCCCTCCTAGGCGCCGGCGAACCCGGCGTTGAACCTGGCGAAGCCGAGGCGCCCCCGGAGCGCGGCGGCGGCGGCGCGCGAAAAAGCGCGCGCGTGGAAAAAAACCAAACGGGACCCGAAGACGAAACCCACACCGCGCCTACGTCCTGGTGGTGCGACGCGTCCGTCGTGTACTCGCGCCCGGGGGCGCCGGACCAGGACTGGCACTGCGACGGTCGCCACCTCGCCGGCGCCCCCCGCGCGGGCTTCGACGGCCACGGCGCGGCTCCGCCGTACGCTCTGTGCGTGTTCGTGCCGCTGATCGACCTCACGCGGGAGACGGGGTGCACGCGGTTCTGGGTCGGGAGCCACGTCGCGGACGGTTTGATCGGATTCGGGGGCGCCGCGGGGGTGCTTCGGGGGGAGGTGGACGCGATCGTGAGCGCGGGGGCGTGCGTGGCGTACGATTACCGGACGATGCACCGCGGGCTGGGGAACGCGTCGGGGGCGGTGAGGCCCGTGGTGCAGTTCCTGTACGCCAGGAGCACCTACAGGGAGACCAAGAACTACGGGGTCGTCAGCCTCTTTGGTTCCAACGAGGAGGAAATAATACGGAACCGAAATGAATGATTGTCATCATGCATCTCTTTTCCAACTCTTTTTCGGTCCGGGGTGGGAACCCTCACCTCGACGCCCCCTCGCCTCTCTCTCTACGCTAGCTCTAGTGGTGGACTACCTACCCCCGCTCTCGTCGCCTTCTTCGCTCGCGAGCGCGCCTCGGGTGGCGCGGCTCATCGCGAGTCGCTTGGCGCGCGCCTTCGCGCGCGCGGCGTTCATGGCGGGGTTGACCGGGGCGACGCCCGCGGCGATGGTGCCGAACGCCTCGGCCACGCCCTCGTCGCCGACGTGCGCGGCCCAGGTGTCCGCGCTCGATCCGCGCTCGGCGGGGGGCAGGACGTTCTTCACGTCCCCGCCTCCGCTCAGGGGGACGTGGGGCATGCGCGGGTACGCGATGTTGTAGTGGCGCGCCATCTCCAGGCGCTCCTCGCCCTCCTCGAGCGCGCGCTCGGCCTCCGCGCCGCGAAGGTGCCGTCGCTCGCGGAACGCCTTGCGGGTCTCGTTCACGATGAAGATCGCCTCGTCCAGCCCGCCCTCGCCCGACCACCCCCGGCTCATGCGCAGCATCTGACGCATGAGGCTCAGCGCGCGAACGCGCGACGCGGGAGCGGCCGACATCGCGCGGGGAGGGGGGCGCGGCGGCGACGCGAAGGCGAGGTCGCGCGGGGCGAAGTGCGTCGCGCGAGGGGGCACGTTTTCGGTCGCGACGACGGCGCGCGTGAACGATCGGCCGGTCGGCGGGCAGCAGCGTCATCACGAGTGCTGAGGCCCGAAAGGTTTCTCGGATCCGGCCTCCCCTCCCCCCACACGCGCCCGCGGCGATGTCTGCGCCGTTCGCCGTCCCCCCGGGGGACGGCGCGTGCCCGCTGGACGCGCTGGAGGAGGGCGTCCTCGAGCTCGTGCTCTCGAAGCTCCCCCCCCGGGACGTGGCGTCGTTGGCGTGCGCCTCGGCGGGGCTTCGCGGCGCGGTATCGCGCGCGTCGTTGCGCGTGCGCGTGGACCCGGAGCCTCTGTCCCGCCGCGACGGCAGCTCGAAGACGGAGGCGGAGGCGATGCTCGCGGCCCTCCCCGCGCTCGCGCCTCGGTGCGCGACGCTCGATCTGACCGGCGCGCGCGTCTCCGACGCCGCCGTCGCGGCGTGCGTCTCGCGGCTCCCGCACCTCCGCGCGGTCGTCCTCGACGCGTGCCACGGCATCTCCGCCTCCACCGTCGACGCGCTCGCGGACGACGACCCCGAGACGCGCCCCCGCGCCGTCGCGCTCGTGAGCCTCCAGCGGTGCTTCGGCCTCCTCGACGGGCACGGGCTCGACCTCCTCGCCCGCGCCCTCGGACGAGCCGGCGCGAAGACGACCCGCGCGGGCGCGTCGTCCGCGACGACGACGACGCACCTCTCCCTCTCGCACCGAACCTTCCACCGGACCGCATTCCGAGTCGACAAAAAAGCCCCGGCGCCCGCCGCGCCTCCCCGCGCGTCGACGAGCGTCCCGGGCGCCTCCCTCTCGACGCTCTCGCTCACGAACTGCGCGTTTCATTGCTCCGCGAGCGCGTTCGTCGCCGCGCTCGCCGAGGGCGCGCCCGCGCTCGAGGCGCTCGGCGTCGGCGGCTCGCGCTTCGACGACGACGACGACGACGACGTCGGTTTTCCCGACGCGCGTCTCGACGACGACGCCGCGGAGTTCATCTCGGCGCCGGGAACGACGACCATCCCGCCGGCCTCAAACGGCGCGCCCGCCGCCCGCCGCGCCGCCGCGCTCGCGCGCGCGTTCGCCTCGTCGCCGCGCCTCCGCGTCCTCGAGGCGACGTTCGGGTGCCCGGGCGATCCGTTCGCGCCGTGCGCCGAATGGCTCGCCCCGGCCGTCGACCGCGTTCGGAATGGGGGCCGCCGCGCCGACGACGAAAACGAAAACGCGCGCGCGGCGGATCGAACGACCGAGGAGCCTCCTCGTCGTACTGGTACCCCTCCTCGCCCCCCTCCCCCACCCTCCCTCTGGGACGCGAGCGACGCGGCGTGTGTGAAGGCCCTGGCCGAAGCGCGCGCGGCGAACGCCCCGGACGGGTTCGCGCCGGGGCTGAGCGCGGTTCTGAGGGCGGCGGCGAACTGCGCGCCGCCGAAGGCGTTCAAGGCGACGCCGCTGCACCACGCCGTCGTCGCCTCCCCGGGGGAAGACGATGATGACGCGTTCGACGAAAAAGAGGACACGGAGGAAACGTCCGCTAGGGACGCGCGCGAGTCGTCTGACGACCTTCGCTCGCGCGTCGCTCGCGCGCTTCGGGATCGCGCGAGGGAGATGGGCGCGGGGCGCGTCACGACCTCGGCGGCGACCTCTCCCCCGAGCGGTCGCGCCGCCGCGCCGCGTCGGCTCCCCTTCGGCTACGGCGGCGACGCGCGGCGCCGCCGCGTCGACGCGCGCGCGCGCCCCGGCCCCGGAGGAGCCTTCAACGTCGTCCGCGCGTTACTCGCCTTCGGCGCGGACGCGAACGCGCGGGACCGGTCCGGCGCGACGCCCCTGTTCCTCGCCGCGGAGGGGGGTCACCGCGAGGCGGCGATCGACCTCCTCGACGCCGGCGCGGAGTTGGCGGCGAAAAACGCCCTCGGGGAGTCGGCGCCGTACATCGCCGCGCTCAAGGGGCGCGCGCGAACGCTCGACGCGCTGTTGGAGCGCTGCCGAGCGGTCGGCGCGCCCTGGCAGGACCCGGAGTGGTACGGCGACGGGTGGACGCCGCTGCACGCCGCCGCGTGCGCGAACAGGGAGGACGTCGCCGCCGTCCTGATAGAGAGGGCGCGAGAAGAGGAGGAGGAGGAGGAGGAGGAGGAGGAGAAGGAGGGGGGCTCCTCCTCCTCGACCGCGCGGCGAAAAAAAACCAAAGAAAAGCCGCCGCCGCTTTTGGTGCGCGCGAAGAATCGGTACGGGGCGACGGCGCTTCACGTCGCGGCGCTGCTCGGGTCGGCGGGGATGGTCCGGACGCTTCTGGACGCGGGCGCGTCTACGCGCGCGCGCGACGGGAACGGCATGCGGCCCGCGGACGTCGCCGCGAGGGAGGGACACGCGGAGGTGTGGGAGTTGCTGCTCGAGGAGGCGGGCGGGGAGGAGGACGACGAGACGACGTCGTCGTCCCCGGAGGACGAAGAAGAAGAAGACGCGAAGAAGCCCGGGGGGGCGGAAGCCGGGGGGGGGCGGAAGCCGGGGGGGCGGAGGCGGAGACGAAGGCGTCGAGGCGACCGAAGGGCGTGAAGGCGTCGAATATGATAGAGCATAGGAGACTATCACAGAACTATGATGCTAGACTAGAGCTAGCTAGTAGAGACTCTATCCCGGGACCCGTCGCCTCGGTCCTCCGTTTGGAAGCCTTCTTCTTCTTCTTCTTCTTCCTCTTCGGATCCTCCGTCACGGTGACTCGGATCCCCCCCGAGGCCACGCGCCACGCCAGCCCCCCGCCCGCCGTCGAACCGGAACAACCCCCCGGCGGCTCGGACGCGAAGACGACCTTCCCCGCGGGGGACATCCCGCGCGGAAACATGGAGTCGGGCGCGAAGACGACTTTCCCCGCGGGCGACATCCCGCGCGGAAACATGTTCGTCGCGCCGGCGAGGGGCGATCGAGGGTTCCCGACCGAACTCCAACCGACTTTCTCCCGCGGATGCGTCTTCGTCGTCTCCGGATGGTTCCGGCGGACGCCTCCGCGCGCGTCGTCTGGGTGGTGATGATGCACTCCTCTTCCCCCGCCACCTCGCCGCGCCTTGGTCGCCTCCGCCTCCGCCTCCGCCTCCGCCTCCTTGGCCCACGCTCGAACCTCGTCTTTGGCGACGACGGCGCCCCTCGCGCGCGCGTCCGCGACGAGCGCCCTCACGTGCTCCGACTCGCACCGCTCCAGCGTTCGCGCGTCGCCGAGGACGACGCACAGGCGCTTCGCGCGCGTCAGCGCGACGTTCAGACGCCGCTCGTCCGCGAGGAACCCGACGTTCCCTCGCGCGTTGCTCCTCGTCGCCGAGACGACAACGACGTCCGCCTCCGAACCCTGGAACCCGTCCACGGTGTACGCGGCGTCCTCGAACGCCGCGCGTTCGCGCGGAGTGAAGAACGGCCGCGATCGACCCAGGGTCGCGAGGCGCGCCTTGACCCTGCGAACTTGTTCGGCGTAGAAGGCGAGGACGACGCAGGAGAGGGGCGAGGACGATGATGAGCCTCCGGACGAGGGGGGGGGGGCTCTCACCGCGAGCGCGCGGGGCGCGAACGCGGCCACCGCCGCCGCGAGGCTCGCCTCCGCCTCGTTCGCGACGCTCGCGCCTCGCCGCGCGCGCTCCTCCCGCCCGGACGCGACGTCCACGAACACGAACGGCGCCGCGATCCAGCCCGGGAGCGGCGCCGCGGAGTCGGAGTCGGCGTCGGAGTCGGCGTCGTTCGTCCTCCTCCCGACCAACTCGCCGCGGCGCGACACGCTCGGGTCGTCTCCGACCTTCCCGCCGTAAAACCGCCGCGACGGAAACGACGCGATGGCGGGGTGCATCCTGTACTGCGCGTTCAGCATCGTGAACCACTCGAAGGCGTTTTCTCCCCCGCGATTCGAACCGTCGTCCGCCGCCCCCAGATCCATCAGCCTTCGCATGAGCGGTCTGTCGTGGCCGGCGCGCCGGGCGGGCTCCGACGCCATCGTCGCGGGGAGCTGCGCTGGGTCGCCGACGAGGAGGCACCGCCGGGGCCGCCGCGCGAAAGCGCACATGAGCTCGCACTCGAGCGCCTGCGCCGCCTCGTCGACGATCAGCGCGTCCGGCGCGGGCGTCCTCGCCATCGCCGCCTGGCCCGCGCACGCGAGCGTGCAAAAAACAACCGATGCGCGCGACGCCGCCTCCGCCGCGTACGCCGACGCGAACGGAGTAGTAGTAACGCCGCCGTCGCCGCCCTTCTTCGACGACGAACCTTTTTTCCCCTTCGACGACGAACCCTCGCGGATGCGATCGATCGTCGCGAGCGCGGCGCGACACGCCGACGCGAGCGCGGCCGCGGTGGGACTCCTGTCGCGCGCCTCCCTCGCCAGACGAAGGGCGACCCTGAGATCGCCTTCCAGCCGGCCGTCTCCGACGCCGCCCAGGAACGCCGGCGCCGTCGCCGCCAGTTCCCAGAGCGCCAGCGCGACGGCGCGGAAGAGCGTGGCGGCGCGCTTTTTGAGCGCACCGTGATGATGTTGATGATGTTGATGATGATGATGATGACGCGAGGAGGCGCGCGCCGAGTCGAGCCCCGCGCGCGACTCGCGCTCGATCCGCGCGGCAAGGAACTCGCACCGCCGGTACACGAAGAATCGCATCGCATCCTCGTCGTCGGAAAAAGGCTCCGTAGTATTGTTCGCGGCGGCGTCGAGCGCGTCCTCGGCGCCCGCCAGCGCCGGCGGCGTCGGCGTCGTCCAGAGCCGAGGGTCGCCCGGCGCCGCCTCCACCTCCGCGACCCGCGCGTCGTCGTTGCGAGCCTCCGCCGACGCCGCGTACCGCTCCAGGACGACCATCACCGCCTTGTTCGAAGGCGCGCACACCATCGTCCGTCGAAGCGCTTCGCGACGACGCCCGGACGCGAGGGAATCCCCGTTATTTCGACTCCGCTTGCGTTTCTTCCCGCCGTCGAGTTCGAGGTCCCCCGCCGGGTGCAGCGCCTCCTCCTCCGACCGTGCCTCGCCCGCCTCGTACGCGTCGGCGGCGTGCGCGAGGGCGTCGAGTAACGCGACGACGAACCGGGTCTTCCCGCACCCGGGCGGGCCCTGGACGAGCTGCAGAGCCCCCGCGGGGGAACGACGACGGGCGGGCGGTTTCCCGCCGGCCCTTTCTCGAGACCCCTTCCCCGCGTCGTCGTCGTCGCCTTCGAGGTGGTCTCCCCCTTCGACATCCTCCTCCTCCTCCTCCTCCTCCTCCTCCTCCTCGTCCCAGAAATAACTCTCGTCCAGATCCGAGGGGGGGTCGTCCGAGTAGTACCCGCCGTCCTCGCCGACGTAAATCCCGCGCGGTCGAGCGAACCCGCCGCCCGAACCCGGGTCCACCGAGTCCGAGTTGTTCCCCGACGCGTCGGCGGCGGAAAAATCTTCCGAGGCGGCGCCCAGGAACGCGCCCGCGGCGCGTAACTGCGCCGCGTTGAGCCCCGCGAGCTTTTCCAGGGCCTTCACCCCGCCCGCCTTGGCCGCCTCGCGGCGCATCAAGAGGTACCGCGAGAGGCCGCCATCCGAGTCGGCACGTATGACGCCTAAGCCGCCGCCGCCGCCGCCGCCGCCGCTGCCCTTCTTGGAGACGCGCCTACCTTGCCTACCTTTCCTTGAAGTCGCGCCTACCCTCGAGGCATCCGGCGGCGAGGGTCGTTGGGCCGCGTCCTCCTCCGAAAACACCCTCGGGTCGATCGCGTGGCGATCCACGTTCGAAGCGGTCGAAGCCGACGACGACGACGCCGCCGCCGCCGCGGGTCCAGACCCTTCGACGTGGTCGCGAGCCGTCCCTTCGGATCCACCATCCTCGGACGATCCGTCCTCGGGGTCGTCGAAGCGCACGTGCGTCGCGGACTTGGCGCCGATGAGGGCCTGGAGGAACGGGACCTTCGGCGCGGCGTGCGCCGAGCCGTACGCGCGCTGGTGCGCGACGACGCCGTCGAGAATTTCCGCCGAGTAATAATGGCGTCGTCCGCCGGCGTCGACGAGCGGCTTCGCCGTCCACAGCCGACAGGGCCCGCGCGGCTCCCCGGCCTCGCGCCGCTCCGCGACCGCGCTCGACCCCGCGACGAGCGCGAGGACGGGTACCGCGTTCGTCGCGCCCCGCGGCCGAAGCGCAAGAACCGTTCCGGGCCTCCGCCAATCCGCCGAAAATCGGTCGTCGGGATCGTCGGGACCGGTTCCCCCGAAGCTCGCGCGGCGTCGTCGGGGCGCCGCCGCCGCCGACGACGACGACGACGCCCCCCGGCGGAAGCCTCCGTTTTCCTCCGTCGCGTCCGCCTCGTGGAGGCCCGCGGGCGGCGCGCGGCCTTCGGCGCGGCTCGGGGCGAGGGTGAGGTCGAGGGCGAACCGCGGCGGCGGGTCGTTCGGGTTGTTCATCGCGGCGGCGAGCGCCGCGCGCGTCTCCTCGAGGGCGATCGCCTTTTGCGTCGCGAAGTACGCGTCGGGGTCGGAGAACGCCGTCGGGGCGGGGCCGGGCGGGGGGAGGCCCACGGCGCTCGGGTCGTTCGGGCGGAGGTTCGGGACGGACCAACGCAGGACCGTGAGCGCGAACTCGTCCGCGCCCGCGCGGTACGTACGCGCGCCGGACGGGCGCTTCGCGCGACGAGGGGGGGGGCGGTTCGCGGGCGGACCGCCACCGCCGGCATCGTCGTCGGGGTGGGGACGCGGACGATCGTTCCCGTCGTCGTCCCGCGCGCGGGAGGGGTCCGCGGCGCGTCGCGCCTCGGCGTCGGGACGGGGCGGGGGCGCGGGCGTGCGCGTCCCGTCCGCGCGCGTCACCCGCTGCCGCTTCGCGCCGAGCCGTCTCGTCTCGACCGCCGCGGCCGCCGCCCAGGAGGTGCCGGCGGGGGAACGTGCGCGTTCGGGGGGGGCGGCGTCGACGCGCGTCCCCGCGTTCGACGCCGTCGCCTCGACGGCGGCGCGCGCGTCCACGTCACTCCGCGGCTCGAACGATACGTCGGCGTTGATGAAGTACGGGAACGAGGCTCGGGCGTCATCCCCGGCGGGGGGGGGCCTCGCCTCCATCACTGAGGAGACTCTCGTCGTTTCGCGGGGGGCCGCAAAACGCTCTCGACACTTCCGAGATTTGCGCGCAGGTGCCCGGGCGGGCGATCCTCGCTCGGCCCGCGGCCCGCCCTGGGAAACCTCCCCCGGGAGGAGTCGATCGCTTCGCCGCTCGCGCGCGCTCACACGCGCCCGCGCTTCGCACCCCGACCGGAGGGCCTCGGCGTGCACGCGTTTGCGCGCGCGGGTTCACGCGCGGTCGCGCGACGCGATCGTCGACGCCTCGTCGCCCCGGGCGGTGGGACGCGCGTTCGTCGTCACCTTTCGCTCGCGGGCCGCGGTGACAATAACACTCGGCACTGAATTATAAATCTCCGCGCTCCCCGTCCTTCGCGCGATGCCCCCCCCTCCCGCCGCGGGCGAGAAGGTGGTCCTCTCCGGATGGCTCGCGAAGAAGGCGCACGCGAACGCGTTCAGCAGCGGTAAGCAGTGGAACCGCCGCTTCTTCGTCCTCACCAGCCCCGCCCCCGGGCTGCACAGCGCGACGCTGCGCTACTACGCCGGCGACGCGAACCTTCACGGCGCGGCCCCCCGCGGGGAGGCGAGCGTCCGCACCAACTCGCACGTCCGCGTCCTCGACACGGACGCGTCCCTGGACGACCACGGCCTCGACCGCCGCGCGTTCGCGGGCCGGCGCGTGTTCGTGTTCCAGCCCAACCCGGGGGAGAGCAAGTCCGCGTTCGTTCTCGAGGCGGAGTCCCCCGCGACGATGCACGCCTGGGTCGCCGCGCTCTCCGAGGCCATCACGGAGGTGCGCCAGGCCGCCCCCGGAGGCGCCGGCGCCGGCGTCGTCACGAGCAACGCCGGCGCCGTCCCGCACGATCCGAACGACCCGAACGACCCGCGGGGGCTCGCGACGAACCAGCGCCGGTTCATGGGCGCGCTCGAGCGCGCCGGCCTCGTGGGCCCCCTCGGAGGCCCCTCCATCCGCACCCTCCCCGGCGCCGTCTGGGAGACGCCCGCGTTCGTCGACCTGATGGCGGACGCGATGCTCACGCGCGAGGCGGTCGAGCGACGCCGCGTCGCCCTCGCGACGGGGTCGGCCGACGGCGCGCTGCGCCCCCTCGTCCGGTCCGCCACCGACGTCGGCCGAGCGTTGGGCCAGCTGATGATGCCGGTGAGCGATCACGAATCCGCGGCGCTCGCCGACGCCAGGCAGGCGCTCGTCGGCCTCGGCGACCTCGCCCTCGGGTGTCCCGCGGGGTCGAGGGACGACCAGAGGTTCCTGGGGTGGATCGGGGAGGTGGTCGAGCGCGTGAGGAACACGCCCAGGGGGCGGACGCTGCTTCTCCCGGGCGGGTGGTGCACGAAGAGCGGGGGCCACCCGATGGTGTACGCCGTGCGGAGAATGGAGTCGGGTCACTTTTCCTTCGCCGTCACCAACGCCGGCGACGGGCTCGAGTACCACCCCGTGGAGGCGGACCCGGCGCTGGACGGGTTCAGGGCGATGCACACGATCCTCCTCGAGGACGTCGACCCCGGCGCGCTCGCCGACGCGTCCGCGTGGGCGCTGCTGTACAGACCCCTCGTCTACCCCGCGCCGGGCAAGAAACAGAGCGAGATCATCTACGCCAAGGTGTTGCCGTTCCTCAACCGCAGGCCGCTCATGGCGAGCGTGGGGAAGCGCGCGGGCGTAGGGGAAGGGGGCTACTCTCTCCCGCGCGACCCCCTGAGGCCTCGCGCGCGGGGCGGGGACGCGTCCGGCGCGAGGCTGGCGCTGGATGCGGCGCGGCACTGCGTCGCGACCGCGCCCGGGGTGGCGCCCGAGCGCGCGGACGCGCTCGTGGAGATGGGCGTCCGGCACGTCCTCCTCGAGACGGCGCTCCAGGACCTCGGGCAGGTGCCCGGCGAACGCCTCGCCGCCGCGCCCGCCGCCGCGCTGGAGTGCGCGTGCAGATCGCTCTCCGCCGCGGCGGGGCCCCACGCGGACGCGCTCGCCGACGCGAGCGAGCATCTCGCCAAGCTCGCGGGGCCGCCCAGGGAGGCGCCGAGTGTGATGCGGGGGATCGACGCGTCTTCGCCGGCGGATCCGTACGCCGCGGCGCCCGTCGTCTTCGGAGGCGCGGGGGCGACGGCGGCGGCGGCGATGGGCGCCGCGAACGCGCTGGCGCCGCCGCCGAAACCCGCGCTCGATCCGTTCGCGCCCTCCGTCTCGGCGTCCCTCCCCGGCGGCGCGAGAGCGCCCGCGGTCGAGGCGGAGACGCTCGCGCGGATCATCCGGTGCGTGGAGGCTGTGTTTCAGCGCGTCGCCGCGCTTCGGCGGCCCGCGCTCCTCCCCCCGCCGTTACTCGAGCTCGCCGCGCCGACGTTTTCGCGCGCGGGGGACGCCGCGTCTTCTCCCGACGCGTCGGCGCTTCCGGACACGTCCTCCCCCGCGACGGCGTGCTCGGCGCCTCTGTTCGGTCGCCTCGCGCCTGAGAACGACGGCGGGGAGGCGGCGATCGAGGCGCTCGCGGGATCGGCGTCGGCGCCCCCCATCGTCCGCCCCGTGGAGCTCACGCTCGTCCCGGACGCCGTCGCCGACGTCGGCGAGGCCTCGGCGGCGTTGCGCGCGGCGGTGCACTGCTGCGTGTTACTCGCGAACCAGTCCGACCTGTTGCCCAACACGTTCACGCTCCGGGTCTCTCTGCTCACGCACCTCTTCTGCGGCGTTCTCCCCGCGCCTCTTCCCCTGGACCACCCCGAGCGCCGCGAGCGGTGTTTCTGGGCGAGCGAGAAGGGCGTGCGGTACGAGACGCAGGCGGAGATTTTGCGGAACCTGCGCCTGTTGCTGAGCCACTTCACCGCCGCGAGCTTATCCATCAGCGCGACGCGATCGTTCGACGCCAACCGACTGTTGTCGCTCGCGAGCCTCGCCTCGATCGCGGACGCGGTGCTGCGACTCCGCGTCGCGGATCACCCGAGCCCTTTTTGCGAACACTACGCGGGCGACGCCGACGGCCCGGTTCGCCCGTTCGGGTTCGAGATGGGCCCTTTCGTCGTCGAGGCGGAGTTTTTACGGTTCCACTGCCCCGAGCGCACCGCGAGGTTGACCCAGACCCTCGATTACTTCCACGGCATGCGCAAGGTGGTGAACCCGGACACGCACGCGGTGTTCAGGTGGGAGACGGGCTCGGGGTTCGGCCGAGGCGAGGAGCGGCTCCTGAGCCAGGTTTGTTTGCAGATGGGCTTCCCGATGGGCCGCGAGGAGCTCCCGTTTTACCTCTCGGGCGAATCCCGCGAGTTTTCCGATAACTACCCGGAGATGGCGACGATGCGGGACATCGTGTTCGCGTTCAAGGCGTTCATGACGCCGACGTCGGACGCGCTCCCCGAGCTCCGGCGGTGGCGCCCCAGGGACGCGGGTCTGTGGTGGAAGTATAAGCCCGGGGAGGGGTTCCAGGTGCACGCGTTCGGGCGGCGCCTGGAGGTGGCGCCGTGGAAGGAGGGCGACAGCGGCGAGAAGGGCCTCGGGTGGCGCTCGGCTCTGGGCGGCGGGTTTTTGGCGCGGCTTTTCGGCGGCGGGGACTCGCGGCCGCGGTGTCCCCCGAGCGGCGGGAACCCGAGCAACTTGGCCGGCGCGCGCGTGGACACGGAGGAGGACGTCTTACACCTCGCGGATCTGCCCACGTTCGACGGACTCCTTCGTCCGAGCGAGAGCGAGCTCCTTCTGACGTACCTGACTGCGCCGTACCTCCGGATCCCGCTGGTGCTGCGGCACTTCGCGGACCCGCAGAGGGTCCGGGCGCTGGGCCACGCGGAGATCCAGGGCGTCCTGGACGCGTGCTTCTTCGAGCCGGGGCCGTGGCAGCCCCCCGGCTCGATCGACGTCCCCGCGGAGGTCCCCGCGCCGAGCCGCGCGCACATGGCCACGCCCGCGGGGCTCCTGCTTCACGAGCTCGCCAACGCGCCGGCGCCGCTCGTGGACGCCGCGGAGGAAATCTTAGCGCTCAGCCTCGAGCTCGACACGGGGAGGCACGACGCGCCCGTGAGCGCGGGGCTCCTGTACGCGGCGAGGCTCATGACGAGGATGCACGCGTTCATCAGGTTCCTGCTCGTGGAGTCGGGGTACGGGAACGAGGTGGACGACCTCATCGACGCGGAGGAAGGAGGAGTGGAAGGCATCGGAGCGGGAGAGGACGCGGCGGCGGAGCGCGACGACTCGGACGGCGCGACGACCCGAACGGCGATAGCGGCTCTCTCGTCGAAGAAGGGTCCCGGCGGTTGGGCCGGCGGTTCCGGCGCTCGCGGCGTGCGCGCGCCTCCCGGCGCGGCGCGTCCTCTTCTCCACGCCGCCGCGCGTTTGCGCTCGGCGCTCGACGACCGCGTCCGCCCCACGCTTCGCCGGTGGCTCGCCGTCGCCGTCCGCTGCGGCTCCACGCGAGCCGCGTGCGCTTTACACGCGCACCTCGCGTACCTGCACTGGAGCACGCCCGCGTCGCGCGTCACGCGGCGGTGCGCGCGGACGCTCCTGACCGCGCAGGCGTACGTGCTCGTGAACCACCCGTTCGCGGACGCGGCGGAGCCCTCGGATGGCGCCGGCGGCGCGAGCAAGGCGCGCAAGACGCAGGGCGAGGACAAGGGCGGCGTGGACGAGTCCCTGGGGTTCGCGCCGACGGAGCTCTTCGATCTGTTCCAGAGGCAGAGAAGGGCGGTGTTGGCGTGGATGGACGCGAACCCGGCGCTCGCGGACGGCGCGCTCGAGGAGGTGGTGCGGGTGTTGACCCTGAACAGCGCGGGCGCGGAGGCGGAGGCGGAGGCGCTCGAGCGACGCGCCGCAGGGAACCCGGGGAAGGAACGCGGCGGGAAGGAAAACAAAACGCCATTCGACGGGTTGGGCCGAAACGTCGCCGCGACCAAGGCCAAGCTCGGGAAGTGGCTTGAGGGCGTCGCGAAAAAGGTCCCCGGGAGGAAGAGGGAAGAAAAAGAAAAAGAAAAAGGCGGGGAGGGGGGGGACGGGGGCGACGCGAACGGACGCGAATCGGACGGAGCCGACGGAGCCGACGACGGAGCCGACGGAGCCGACGGAGCCGACGGAGGCGAAGAAGGGGGCGCGTCGGAGGCGACGGATTCTACGCGGAAGAGGGCGGCGGCGTCGGGCGACCGGCGGTGGGTGCAGGTCCCCGGCCCCGGCGGCGTCGGCCGGTTCATCCCCGAGACGGAGGCGGCGGCGGCCGCGAAAGCCGCGGGCGTCGCCGCGAGACCGCGCCGGGGGGAGGTGGACTCCGACGAGGGGGGTGCCGCGGCGGCGGCGACGCGTGGGTCCCTCGCGGATCCCGACGCGGATTCGGACCCCAACGCGCCGACGGTGACCGGCGCGGCGGCGGCGGCGGCGGAGGCGCTCGCCGCGGGGATGAGCTACGCGGACTGGATGCGCTCGGTGACGACGATGGCGGTCGAGATGGAGGTGAACACGCAGCTCGGCGAGTTCACGGTTCGTAAGAATCGCCTCAAGGCGCTCCAGCGTTCGGTCAAGGACATGCCCGATTTCCACGCGGCGCTCGGCGCGACGCTCGCCGCGCAGCAGTCGGGCGGCGACGCGGGGGGGACGTCTTTCGGCGACCCGCGCGGCGCCGGTCGCGGCGCGGAGGTGGACGACACGTTTTTCTCCGGTTCGTCTCCGTCCCTCGGGGGTCTCGTCTCCGCGGGCGTGGACGGCGGCGGCGCGGACGACGATCCCGACGGCGCGGGGTACGATTCCGACGGCGCGGCGTCTCGCGACGGGTCGTCGGGCGTCTCGGACGTCGTCGTGCACTGCGCGGAGGTGCGTCGGTCCGAGCACCGCCTGTGGATGCGCCTCGTCGGCCTCCGCCACGACGTCCAGCTCTGGGACGCCGACCACAGGGCGCCCTCGTGTCCGTTCAACCGCCGGTACCAGCCTCTGTTCACGAACGCGCAGATCGCCGCCGGGTTAGCCGGCGCCGCGGGCGCGGTGTCGTCCCTCGTCGCCTCCGTCGGGGTGGCGGGGTTGGCGGAGGACGAGCGGTGGATCGCCGAGCGGTTGGACCCGGTGGCGGCGGGGCCCGCCGCGGGCTACCTCGCGGGCGTCGAGCTCTTCCTCCCCGTCGCCAAGGTGCGAGGCCCCATCGCGCACCTCGCGGGATTCGCCAAACTGCCGGAGGTGGGCGGCCCCGAGCGCGGCGACGAACGCGCCGCGTGGGGGTTCGAGCCGGGGAAGAATTTGCCGGAGGGCGTCGGGGATAAGACGGGTATCCAGAGCGGGTCCGGTCAACCCTCCGCCGACTCTCCGGACGACTCGGACGAGAAGAAGAAGAAAAAACGGCTGGGCGCGCTGACGGAGGTGGTGGTCCTCCGCGACCCGCCGCTCGTGCAGGTGTACCGCGTGGAGAGCTACGGTCGGCGGTGGCGCCGCGCGCTGGTGTTTGCCTCCGCCGCCGCGTGGTGTCTCGCGGACATCGACCCGGACGGCCACCCCGCGCTCGAGGACCCCTCCGAGCGGTACCTCCTCTCCGCCGCGCGCCTCGGCGCGGCGCAGAGTTCCCTCGTCGTCTCGAGGCACCTCACCGAGAAGCAAGGCCGGCAGCGCTTCGTCCCCGCGCGCCACCTCCGCGGGCTCATCCCCGCCGCCATCCTGCGCGAGTACGTCTTCTGGCAGGGCGAAAACGGCGACCTGTACGGCGACGCGACGGCGGAGGCGAAGCACCCGCGGAGCGTGATTCACGCGCGCCTTCTGCGGGGGGGCGGGTTTTTATCTTTATCGGGGGGGGCGGGGGATTCCGCCGCCGCGTCCGACGCGCTCGGCGGCGCGGGCGGCGAGTACGCCGCGTTCGTCCGCCGGATTCCGCTCGGCGACGGCGAGCCCGGGTCGGAGGGGATCGCGCCCGGGACGCCCGTCCCCGAGGGGTACGTCCCCGGCCAGCTCGCGCTCGTGGACCTTCTCTACGCGCCGGCGACGCTGGGGGAGGAAACGCACGACGCGACGACGCCGCGCGGGTCTTCTCCGACGCCGGCGAGGAAAGCCGCGGCGGCGTTACGGTCGCTCGCGAAATCGCTCGCCGCGGTCGAGGGGCTCGCGCACTGCCTCGCGTGGACGTCCGCGAGGGTGGATCCGGATCGCGTCGCCGAGGGAGGCCTCGGCGGGATCGTCGGCGCCGTCGTCGACGCCGTCTCCAACAAGAACAAAAAAGGCGACGGCGGTGGCGTCGACGACGTCGTCGTCATCGACCGGCTCGAGCTCCCGAGGCTCGGCATCTCCTTCGCCGCCCCCCGGGGTCGGGACGGAGGGGGCAGTCCGCCCGGGGGACTCGACGGCGTCGGCCCCCTCCGCCTCGAGTGCGAGGAGCACGCGGGTTTGTTTCTCTCCGCGCGTCGTTCCGTCGCTCTGGACGCGTTGTTGGCCGGGCTTCCGCACTCGCTCCTTTTGGAGGGCCGCGACGGGTCGCTGAGCGTGCTTCTCCCCGCGTCTGCGGCGCCTCGGCCGGCGCTCGACCGCGCCATCGCGGGCGCGGCGCCCGGCGAGTCCAAGGACCTCGCCGTGACCGCGGCGGAGGAGGCGGCGGCGGTGGGGACCAAGGGGTTGGGCACGGACACGGTGTTGGACCGGTGGGACCACGACTGGACGAAGAACGCGAACGCGGGGGGCGGCGGGCACTACGTCTACCCCGTGCACGGCTCCCACGCGACGATGGCCGCCGCGAGCCTCCCCGCCGCGCTGTACCTCACCCTGCTCCGCTTCCTCGCCAGGCGGTACTCGGACGTGTGCAAGCTCGCGGACCTGTGCGTCTCCGAGGCGCACCCCACGCCCGAGGAGGCGCAGCTGTGGCGCGCCTTCTCCGGGGTGGCGAACGACCCGAGCCCCGACGCGTGCGCGGCGAGGCTGCGGCTCTCCGTCGCCGCCTTCGGAACGCCCGCGGAGCTGCTCCTGCCGTGGAGGGTCGAGCCGGAGCTCGCGCAGTACGTCGCGGCGTGGAGACACGTCAGCGCTAACTGCAGACTCACCGCGGACGAGGAGAGGGAGCTCCTGGAGGCGTGCAGCGCGGAGGGGATGAAGGCGCCGCTCCTCGCCAACAGGGCGAGCTATCTCTACATACGCGCCAAAGTCGCCGAGGAGGGGAACATCGCGAACGACGCGAACGACGCGAACAATACGAACCGGCGCGCGTGCCCCCTAGCGTACCCGGACGCGCCCGCGCACAGCGCGTTCGACGCGGTGGAGGACCGCACGTGCCTGGAGGAGGGGATCCAGGGCGAGGGCCCTCTGGGTTCGCTCGCCGGGCTCAAGCACTCGTTCGTGCAGTACGAAGAGCGCGAGCTCACCGGCGCGGCCGGGTTACGGATGATCGGCGAGTGGTTGGATCAGGGCTCGTTCGCGCTCGACGGCGCGCACGGCTTCCCGCTTCTGTTCGAGCTCCTGACGGGAACCGTGCCGCTCCGCGTGTTGCCCACGGACGAGCCGCACCGGTGGGGCGCGGCGCTGCTGCGCTTCGTGCCCCCGGAGCAGAGCCTCAAGCGCGGCACGCTGATGTCCGTCCTCCGAGCCCTGGCGAGCTCCAAGTTCCTCGCGGACCAGGCGCCCAAGGTGGAGGAGCGGGGGATGTCCGCGCGGATGGCGGCGGTGTTCACGCAGGACGGCGCCATCGGCATGTTACTCCGCCGCGTGCAGCCGTTCCTCCGCGAGCGGTTCCGGGACCTTCCCGGCGGCGAGCCCGCGAGCTTCGCCGCGCACTGGGTCGAAAACGCGTACGAACCGCCCCTCGAGACGGACGCGGTTTCGGGACCCCGGGACGCGAGCGCGCAGAGGTGGGCGCTCCCGAAGTTCCCGAACGCGGCGTGCCGCCGCCGAGCGTTTCCCCTCACGCACCACCTCGGCGGGGAGAAGGGGCCCTGGGGCGGGCCCAACCTCGAGGCCGTGGACGTCGCCGCGCTCGCCGACGCGCCGCTGTCGCAGCTGGGCCTGGAGAAGTTCTTCGAGAACCCGGGCGCCTCCGCGGCGGAGAAGGAAAAAGACGCCGAGCGCGAACGCGTGAGGGCGCTCGCGTCGGCGAGCGCGAAAAACGAACACGCGGGGGGGCTCCCGTTCGCCGTCGCGCAGCACGCCGCCGCCGCGACGCCCATCGCCAGGCAAACGCTGGCGAGGCTCAGGGCGGACGTGAAGCTCGCCGCGGAACGCGTCCGAGACGTGGAAAACGCGCGCGCGCGAGTCTTCGAAGACTCCGCCGCCGCCCGAGAGGACGCGCCCAACCCCGGGTCGCTCCCGGAGTGGATCGACGAGGCGCACGTCGCGTCGGTGTCTCCCGCGGCGGCGCGCGCCATCGCGCGCGAGGCGCTCGACGCGCTCGAGGCGAACCCGAGCGCCGCGCTCGACGACGCGAGAGGAGGAGGTCCGCCGCCGACGCCGGCGGCGGGCTCCGCCGCGTCCGCCGCGCTCGCGAGCCTCCGCTCGATTCTCGGCGCGCTCCGCGCGCTCACGAGCGCCGACCGCGCGGCGGCGGCGGAGGCGGCGGCGGCGGCGGCGTCGGTGGCCAACGGGCTGAGCCGCGATCCGGGCGCGGCGAGGAGCATGTTGCGCCTGGGCCTGAACCGCCGGTCGGGCGCGTGGGCGGAGGCGACGTTCGACGACCTGGTCGAGGGGTTACTCTGCGACGGCGCCGAGCGCGTCCTCGCGCGGGTCACCCCGGGCGTCGGCGAGAGGGGCGCCGCGGCGGCGCTGCACCTGGCGGCGGAGGCGTTGCTCCTGACGTCGCGCGCCGCGCAGAGCGCGAGGGCGGCGGCGGCGGCGGAGGAGTGCATCGCGGCGGTGGAGGGGGCGCGGCGGTGCGTCGCCGCCGCCGCCGACGCCGAGACGGGGCTCGAAGCGTGCGCGTTCGGCGTCGACGTCGCCGCCAAGACGCTCGCGGACGCGCTCAGGGCGCGGAGACACTACTTCGACGCGACCACCTCGGAAGAGTCCTCGGACGAGTCGCGGAAGAACCTGTTCACCGAGGGAGGTTCGGGGGGCGCCGCGAGCCCCGCCGTCATCGGTTCGGGGGCCCCGCTCGCTCGCTCGTACGACCCGCGCATGCTCGTGTTTGAGTACGCGCAGTCTCTGGTGCTTCGCCGCCGCCAGGTGGCGCTCGTGCGCGATTTCGTCGCCGCGGCGCGCCGCGACGGCGCGGAGTGCGCGCAGATGCTCATGGGCGAGGGGAAGACGACAGTCATCTGCCCCCTGCTCGGGTTCATGCTCGCGACGCAGGAGATGCTCGTCGTGCAGGTGGTGCCGCAGAGCCTCCTGGAGTTCAGCCGGGGGTGCCTGCGGAGCGCCTTCTCCGGGGTGATTCGCCGCTCGGTACTCACGCTCAGGTTCGACCGGTTCACCCCGCTGACCCCCGCGCCGCTGTACGCGCTGAGGAAGGCGAAGCGCGCGAGGGCCGTCGTGGTCACGACGCCCACCGCGCTCAAGTCCCTGGCGCTGAAGTACGTCGAGTGTTTGCACCTGCTCGATCAGAGCTACGTCGCGCAGCTCGAATCCGCGGGCGTGGAGAACCACATGGGAGGGTTCGGGCGGTTTTTCGAGGGCGCGAGCGAGTTCCGGTCGCGCTCGGAGCGCGTCGCCGAGGCGGGCGGGCTGGGCGCGGGGGAAATCTTGGAGCTCAGGAAGGAGGGCGCGGTCGCGGCGGAGATCGTCAAGCTGTTCCAGCAGTCCGGCACCCTGGTCCTGGACGAGGTGGACCTCATCCTCCACCCCTTGCGCTCGGAGCTCCACTGGCCCCTGGGACGTCGGGTCCCGCTCGACTTTTCGAAATCGCGCGCCGGGGACGGCTTACGGTGGAAGCTCCCCTTCTTCATCCTCGACGCCATCTTCAGCGTGAAACTGCGACGATCGGCGGCCGAGGAGGCCCAGGGCTCGAACGAGGCGGCGGAGATTTTGCGGAAGATCAACCAGTGCGTGACGGCGGCGACGGCGAGTAAGGGCGTGCAGTCGCAGCCGCACGTGGTGCTCCTCGACCGCGCGTGGTACTCGCGCGAGCTGACGCCGCTCCTGGCGGAGTGGGCGGAGCTCTGGCTGCGCGCGCACGGCGCCGCCCGGGGCGTCGCGGACCACCACATGCGCGCGTACCTGACGCGGTCGGCGGGCGCCGCGGAGGCGGCGGAGGTGATCGAGAAGGAGGCGGAGGACGAGTCGCTCAAGATGATCAACCTGGCGAGGGATTGGCTCGTCGCGCTGCTTCCGCACGTCCTCGCCAAGATTAGCCGCGTCGCGTACGGGCTGCTGAGCGCCAAGGACGTCAAGACCCTGGAGGAGGCGAACGGCGGGGCGCGGGTGCCGACGTCGCGGCGGCTGCTGGCGGTGCCGTTCGTGGGCAAGGACATCCCGAGCCAGACGAACGAGTTCTCGCACCCGGATATCGTCATCGGCCTCACGATTTGCGCGTACCGCCACGAGGGGTTGCGCAGAGGCGATTTCCGCCAGGTGCTCAGGGCGCTCCTCGGGTCGCTCGAACAGGAGACGGGGCCGCAGGGCAAACGGCCCTCGGCGAGGCTCTGGGCGGAGTTCGTGCGCAGGACGGGGAGGAGGGTACGCGGCGAGGCGCGCGAGGAGGCCGCGGCGGCGGCGAGGCGCACGGGCGCGAGTCTGAGGGCGGACCTCGTCGCGGTGGGCGCCAGCCGAACCGAATTCAACGGCGATTTCGACGGCGATTTCGGCGACGAGCGGAGAGAGCGTCCCGACGACGAAAAAGCCGCCGACGACGACGCGGCGGCGGACCCTTCTTCTTCGTCGTCCGCTCCCGGGCGGCAGTCTTCGAAGGCTCGATCGCGGTGGCGCGTCGCCGCCACCGCGGCTTCCGCGGCGTTACAGTTTTCTCGGGACGAGGTGTGGCCGTTACAGCTCGTGGATTTGCGCGACGAGGACCAGGTGGAGGAGCTGTACCAGCTGCTTCGCCTCACCCCCGAGGTGGTGGAGTATTACCTGGACGGGTACGTCTTCCCCCGAACCGCGCGCCACCAGGGCATGAAGCTGTCTGCGACCGGGCAGGAGCTCGGCGGCGACCTCATCTTCCCCAGGCGTCTGGGGTTCAGCGGGACGCCCGCGGACCTTCTCCCGCTCGAGCTCGGCGCGCCCAAGTTCGAGCCCGGGACGGACGCGAAGGTGCTCGCGACGCTCGCGGACCCGGCGACGGTGGCGGTGACGGACGTGGCGGACGGGTGGGACGTCGAGAGCGTCCTTCGCGGCGTCGCGACGAGCGACCCGCCGGTGCACGCGCTGATCGACTCCGGCGCGCTCATCACCAACATGAGCAACCTCGCGGTGGCGCGGTTTCTTTTGGAGTCCGGGCTGGAGTGGGCGGAGGGGTGCGTGTATCTGGACGAGGGGGACTGCCAGATGGTGCTGATGCGCAAGGGGTGGACGGTGACGCCCCTCGGCCGCGTCGCCGCGTTGGACGCGGGGAAGCGGTTCACCTTCTACGACCAGGTGCACACGACGGGCATGGACATTCGACAGGCGCCCGGCGCTCGCGCGGCGCTGACCCTGGGGAAGGACATGACGCTCAGGGACTACGCCCAGGGCGCGTGGCGCATGCGCCAGATTGGTCGCGGGCAGAGGCTTGATCTTCTCGTGGTTCCCGAGGTGCGTAAGCTCGTCGGCGACGCGAGCGCCGCGGGCGAGGGGCGGCCCGCGAGCGTCCGAGCGGCGGACTTCGAGGCGACCTTAGCCGGGGTGGAGGCGCACGAGGCGACGATCGTTCGCCACCAAGCCCGGTTGGTGGACGTGTTGGCGTGGCTCGTCGTGAACGGGATGCGGGCGGAGAACGTCCAGGCGGGTCTGTTGGCGGAGCAGCGCGCGGCGAACATCTGGCGCAAGCACGCGTATCGCGCGTTGTTGCGAGCCGGCGCGAGCGCGATGGGATCGAAGGCGGGCGAGGGGCGGCTGCGCAAGTGCCTGGACGTCTTCAGGGAACGCGTCGCGTTCGTCGTCTCGAACGCCGTCCCGCGCGGGTCCTTCGCCTCGAAGCGCCTCGCGATGGCGGTGAGCGAACACTCGGCGTTGCTCATCGACGACGACTCGGCGAGCAGGGCGCTGCAGGCGATTCTCAGGGACGTCGCCGCCGTCGAGGAGAGCACCGCGGAGCTGAGAGCGAAGTTGAGAGGGGGCGGTGAGACGAACGTCGGCGCGGGGGGGACTCTCAACAACCCGCCCTTCGCCGCGGTTCGTGATCTTCTGGCGAACGCGGGCGGCGGGCCCTCGGCTCCGGACGCGTCCGCGGCGGCGGAGAACGACAACCCCGAGGGCGGCGCCGGCGCGAGCGTCGAGCGCGAGCACGCGCTGGACGGCGAGCAGGTTCAGGAGCAGGAGCAGGAGCAGGAGCAGGAGCAGGAGCAGGAGCAGGAGAAGGAGGAGGAGCGCGAGGAGGAGGTGGACCACGAGCGCGCGGAGGCTCTGAAGTACAGCCGCGACGACGAGACGCAGATCGGTTGGCGCGTGGAGACTCTGGCGGAGGAGCCTCAGGGCGGGGCGCAGGGGTTCCACCCGCTTCGCGCGTTTCGCCTCCACCGCGGCGTCGGCGCCGTCACGGAGGCGCTCGATTTCCCAAACTACCTCTACCTCAGCCGGAACCATTTCAAAACCGGGTGGGCGCTCAACTCGCACAGGAGGCTCAAGAACCTCATCGTCGTCATGGACTGGACCCCGGACGCGAGCGTCACGCTGGGGGAGCGCGTCGAGGACGAGGACGACAGAGCGGACCCAGGGGGCGAAGACCCCCTCGGTGGCGAGAACGAGACGGCGCCAGGCTCCGCGGACCCTTCGAAGCCGCGAACGTTCCTGGACCGGCTCGGGGTGCCCTCGTTCGACGCCGTCGGACCGAAGACGCGTCGCCACAAGACGTTCGTCCCCCGCGAGCTCACGCGCGAGCAGGAGTCCGGGCTCTCGTCCGCGTTCGCGCTGTTCGACGACGCGGGCGTCGGGCGCTTGGACGAGTCTCAGCTCCGCGAGGTGTTGCGGAGCGCCGACGCGTGCGTCGGGGGCGACGAGCGCGCGTTGGCGCGGTTGGCGCGGTCCATCGCCGCGCGCGCGTCGGGCGGTCCCGACGCGGGGGTCACGCTCGAGGACCTCAAGCACGCGGTGAAGAACTCGAACATCTACGCGCTTCAGGACGGGCGGTTCTACGTCGCGCTGAGCCTCGCGGAGGCTGAGTCGCTCCGCGCGGCGATGCACGCGAGCAAGCGGAGCCTCCTGGACGGCTCGGGCGACGGCGCGCTGGTGCCCTTCCACAACGCCGAGCTCGGGCTCAGGCTCGCGGCGCCCGGCGGGGGCGGCGCTTTGCTGGAGGCCACCGCGGGGTACAGGCCCGCGGAGCTGTTCCAGGCCGCCACCGCGACGCAGTGTTTCCGGTTCCTCGACTCGCAGATGGATTTCGAGGACCACGAGGTGAGTCTGCTCCTTCGCGCGTTGCAGAGTTCGCCGCGGGAGCACAGGGCGGCGTTTTTCGAGAGCGTCAAGGCGGTGCGGCGTCGCCCTCGCGTCGAGTGGCGCGACGCGCCGCTCGCCAGGGCGCTGACCACCGCCGACGAGTTCGCGCTTCTCGCCTCCCGCGCCACCTCCTCGAGGGTCCGGGCGGCGTTGCGCCGTCAAAAGATGCGCCTCCTCGACGCGTTCAGGGCTTTCGACGGCGAGCAGATGGGGCGGCTGTCGTACGAATCGCTGTACGGCGGCCTCACCTGGCTCGGCGTGGACATGAACCCGAGCCAGATGATGGACCTCGCGCGAAAGATTGACCGAACCGGGGACGGGTTCGTGACGTACGAGGAGTTTCTGGACGCCTTCGGACCGGACGACGATCTCGAGTGGGACCCCGAGGACGATCCGACGTCTTCCACTCGGGTGGTCGAACAGCAGTCTCGGGTGGACGATCCGAACGCGAGTTCTTCGGACGCCGCGAGAGGAGCCGACGATCTCGCGCGCTCGAACGCCGCCGCGTCGGCGTCGTACGACGACGACATCTTCGGCGTCGCGTCTTTGGCGGAGAAGGCTTCGAAGGCTTCGAAGGCTTCGAAGGCTTCGAAGGCGGAAGACGCCGCGGCGGCGTACGACCCCCTGGGCGCGCTCGGCGGCCCCGGCGCGGAGTCTTCCGCGGACGGGTGGTACGAGGAGGACGATCTGATTCAGATGGACGCCGCCTCCGGCGCCGGGCGCGTGCGCATCGAGGCGCGTTCGCTCGCGGGGCAACAAAGCGCTCGTCCCGCGTCCTCCGCTTCCGCCTCCTCTAAGGCGGACCCGGGCGTCGGCGGCGCCCCGGGGCCCGCGGCGGTGCTTTCGAGCGCGGGCGCCACCGCGGGCGTTCCCCTGAGCCGCGACGCGCTCTCAGGTTTCCGCCTGGCGCTCAAGCAGCACTCGAGCTTCACGAAGATCTGGACCTCGGAGGGCACGGGGAGTCGCCGCGCGGCTTCGTTTTGGTCGGCGCGCATCGAGCCCAGCGTCATGGCGCGCAACCGCGACCGCGTCCCGCTCGGCTCGTACGTCGCCCCCGGGTACGACAACCCGAGCCTCGCCAAGGGCCAGCCCAGCAACGCGCTGGAGATCGCGGACCAGAAGGCGTGGGCGATGACGGGAAGCGCCAACCTCCCCGCGGTTACGGACGCGCTGTTCCCCCGCCCCGTGCGGTTCCGGCAGCAGTGGGGCCAGGACTGGAAGCACGCCGGCGCGTACGCGTGGGCTGCGGTGCCTCCCCCCGGGTTCAGGGCGCTCGGGATGGTCCTGACGGCGTCCCCGGACCCGCCCCCGCTCGACGCGATCCGGTGCGTCCCGGAGTCGTGGTGCGTGAAGCCCGCGGCGCCGCCGAAGCTCGTGTGGGAAAACACCGGGAGCGGGGGGAGGCCCGCGAGCGTGTGGATCGTCAACTCGCTCGGCGTCGCGTGGGTCGTCGCGGGGTTCGACCCGCCCGCCGCGAGAGACGTCTTCGACCTCGCGCCCGCGGCGAAGCTCCTCCCCGAAGACGTCTTATCGCCGACGACGAGAAGGGGGGGCGTCGGGGGGGCTCGAGGACGCGCGGAGAAAGACGAAAAAGCGAACGAGAAGGCGGCGGAGAACGAGAAGGGGTCGGAGCCGCCGCGGCTCAGGGGCCGCGCGGCGATGTTCCAGAGCGTCGCCGCCGAGCAGCAGAGCAAGATGGCGGCGGCGGAGGCGAGGTTCCAGGCGGCGGCGAAAGCCGCCGACCAAGGAAACGCGGACCTCCTCGGGGGATTCGCGGACCTCCTAGGAGGAGGGAGTGCGAGTACGAGTACCGCGGGAGGAGGAGTCGGAGGAGGAGGAGGAGGAGGAGGTACGATCGGCGTTCCTCCGGGGATCCAAGCGCCGCCGCCGCCGCCGCCGGCGCGCGCCGCCGCCGTCTCGGCGTCGCGATCGTCGCATCGGTCGGCGTCGTCGGCGTCGGGAGGGTACGGCGCGCTCTCCGACGCGCGCGCGCCTCTCGCCTCGGGGCGACAGAACACCCCGGCGGCGCCTTCGCTCGAGGACCTCCTCGCGGGAACCGCCGACCCGCCGAGGAACCCGGCGCCGCCGAGGCTCGCGCCGCCGCCCGGGGCGAGGAAGGCGCCGGACGTGAACCCGTTCGCGCGCGTGGAGCCCGGGCGGCTCTTCGACGCCGCCGGAGGGTCCTCGGGCGGCGAGCGGACCGCCCGAGACCTTCTCACGGGCGGCGAGCAGCAGACCACCCGGGACCTTCTCACGGGCTCGCCCGCGCCGAAACAACGCGCACCCGAGCCGGCGGACCCGCTCGGCGCGCTCGACCCCTTGGGCGCGGGGAAGGTGAGGGAGAAGAAGAAAGACCCGGTGTTTTTCGGCGCGAGCGCCGCGAAGCAGGTCAAGAAGAAGGATTGACGGCGGGCGACGGAAAAGCGACGACGCGCGAGTCGACGCGACGCGACGAACGATAGGATAGATACTTGTGATGACGGCATACTTACAATGAGGGTCAGTCTTTCGTCGCGCGCGGAGGACCCGTCGATCGACCTCCGCGCGATCCGTGGTGTGGATAGTAGTACGTGAGTGGAAAAGGAGGCGGGCGCCGAACGAGCGGCGGTTCGACGCGCCCGCCTCGACGTAAGGGTGAGAGAAACAAAAAAGGCGTCGGCGTCCTCGCTCGTCTTCGTTCCTCGAATCGGTTCGAATCAGCGGCCGTAGTCGACGCTGTTACCGACGCTGCCGAGCGGGTTCCTCGAGGCGCTCCTCGTGGGCGACCCAAAGGACTTTTTGTTCGGGGAGTGGTGCGCGAATTCCTTGTTCGCCCTCTTGATCTCCGCCGCCATCTCCTGGCTCGCGCGCATGGCCACCGCGCTGGCTTGGATTTCGCGGTCGGCGGCGGTGTGGAAGGACTTTTCCTCCCCCCTCGCCGCCGCCGTCGCGGCGGAGGTGGCGGGCGACCCCTGCGCCTGGAGCTCGAGCTGTTCGTGGATCGTCGCGAATTTCTCCTGGATGTGCTCCATCTGGCAGAGTTCGCTCTCGAGCTTCCTCTGCCTGTCCTCGAGCGCCGCGCGAACCGCGCGGACGTCGAAGACGGCGTCGAGGTTCTCCTCGAACGCGCTCTCCATCTCCTGTCGCAGGAACCCGGCGAACTCGTGCATCAGCGGCATCAGGAAGAAGCAGTTGAACTTGAGCTCCACGGACTGCACGACGTACTCGCGAATGCCCGCGTAAATCTGCCTCACGAGCAAATCCACGACGTCCAGCGTCACGTCCTTCATCTGGCGGTTCCAAAGCGTGTTGTCCATGAGGTACATCACGTCCTTGGACGCGATGTCCGAGGCGCGCGCGGGCGCGGCGACGGGGCCCGCCGCCGCCGCCGCCGCAGCGACGTGCGCCTCGGAGCGCTCGTCGCGGCGCCCGGAGCGTTCGCGCTCGTCGCGGCGCCCGGAGCGCTCGCGCTCGTCGCGCTCGTGCTCGCGCCTGGACGACCGCTCGCGCCTCGACCCTCGGTGGTCGCGGCGGTGGTCGCGGCGGTGGTCGCGGTCGCGGTCGTCGTCCTCGGCGTCGTCGAAGTAGAGATCGTCTCGGTCGAGGGGATGCTCGCGCCGGTCCGCGGGGGGCTCCTCCGACGTCGCGGGACCCTTGGGGCCCAGGACGCTCGCGAGGCCGGCCTTGTTGCCGCTGTGCAGGCTCCAGGTGACGAAGCTCGTGGTGGACTGGAGGTCCTCCCTGCACTTCTCCTGGCACGCCTTGACCTTCTGGTCGACGAACTTGGCGAAGCAGCTCCCGATGCGCTTGAGGAACGCCTCGTGGCCGGTGAGGATGCGCCCCTCCTTCTGGAGGAGATACATCGCCACGGGCAGGAGCCGCCTCGCGATGTGCGCGAGCCTGAACCCGAGCTGGTGCACGTACGGCTCGAACGTGTCCTTGGCCCTGGCGACGGCGATGACGCACGCGGTCCGCGTGTAGTTGACGCCGTCGTGGACTTCGTCGACGCCGCACGAGTTGATGATGTCCTCGCGGCTCACCTGCGGGCACTCGACGCTCCCCACCATCGCGCGGAACTCCTCGAGCGCGCGGTGGTACTGCGCGCCGCCGAAGAGCCGCATTTCGCCGTTCGGCACGTCCGCGGGGTCCAGGTTGTCCGCCAGAGGGCGGCCGTCGGCGCCGACGAAGGCGCCGCCTCGAATGTGCTCGTGCGCGAGGGTCTCGCCGAAGACGCGCGGGGGCGCCGCCATCGTGCCGCGGAGGAGCTCGGGGATCTTCTCGAGGAAGTGCTGGTAGAACGCGCGGCCCTTCTCCTTGAGCTTATCCGTGTCAAGGTTCTTGAGCTCGAGGTCCGTCTCGCGGAGCTTGAGGCTCGCGGCCCTGTGCTCGCGCTCGAGGACGGGCACGATGGTGGGGACGTTCTCGAGGTAGCGCCGCTGCAGCAGCCGCTCGAGGAAGTGCCGCAGCTGCGACACCCCGACGCGGCTGCGCTCGGCGGGCTCCAAGCGCCGGTCGCACCGCCGCTCGAGCTCGGCGGTGTCGCGCTTCTCCTGCGTCACGACCGCCTCGCGGTACTGCTCGTTGGAGCGGAAGAGGCAGTCCCGCGACCCGCCGACGCGGCCGCTCGGGACGGAGGTGAAGAAGGGTCCGCCGCCCAGAAGCGTCGGCTCGAGAAGCCTCGCGGGCGGCTTCATGAACATGTCCACGTCCGAGGCGCGAGAAAACTGCGGGATCCGCGTGTCGAACTTGGTGCTCACGACGACGGTGCGGCGGAGCTCCGGGTCGCAGTCCAGGACGACCCTTCGGGTCGTGGCGTTGTTCCAGTCGGAGTTGTCCTCGAGGCAGAGGATGATGTAATCCTTCTGCTGCATCTTCGCGCGGACGAGGGACTCGACGGACCGCGCCGCGTGCTGAATCCCGCTGTGCTTCCTCCCGGGCGCCGCCGCGATGAGGCCCGGGGTGTCGATGATGGTGAGGTTGGGGCAGTACTTGTACTCGATCTTGACGACGATGTCCTTGGCCCAGAACCCGTTGTCGTTCTCGAGCCGGCGGTTCTCCGCCTCGATGTACCGCTGGAGGTCGGGCAGGGACATCTCCTCCTCGCGCCCGTACGAGTCGTCCTTGAGCAGGTAGCACCGGGGCTCCACGCACGAGGCGTTGTACTTCATGTTGATCGCGATCGGGCGCCTGGTCTTCGTCCCGCCGCCGACGTGGTTGAACTGGAACCCCATCAGCGCCTCGACGAGCGCGGATTTCCCATCCGTCTGGTGCCCAACGACGAGGATGGCGGGGGAGTCGAAGGGCTTGTCGAACTCCTGCGCCATGTTGTGCAGCTGCGAGTACGCCTCGTACAGCCGCTCGTTGCCGCGGTTGAAAAACCGGTTCGGCGTCCCGTCCGTCGCGACGTCGTCCATCGCCTCGACGTCGTACGGCACGTCCCACACGACGGGCGCGGGGGGCGGGCGAGAGACGGAGACGGAGGAGCGGAACGAGCGGCGCAGATTCGCCACCGCCGCGGGGTCGTCGGGGACCGGGTTGCCGAACTTCTCGATCATCGAGGCCGCGACCGCGTCGAGGGGCTGAGACGGGGAGGGGGAGGGGGGGAGACGCGTCAGCGGCGCGCGGAGGGGGAGGGGGGTCCCCGCGGGAGCGGGGGGGACGCTTCTGAAACGGGACTCGTGTCGGAAAGTACGCGAAAAAGATCTTCGGCTAGATCGTCGCGCGACGCGCGGGGCGCGCGGGGTTCGCCGGCGCGGGGCCTTCGTCTCGCGCGAGGGCGCACCTCGACGTTCTCGTTCGAGTACCGCGGGTTACCCCCGCGCGACGCGTAGTCGTCGCCGCGGGAGTCGAAGCTCTCGCGAACGACGCTGGAGCGCGCGTACGCGCCCTCGGCGTCGGTCCCTCCCGAGCGACGCGAATTCACGGAACCGGGCGCGGCGTGGCTCGCGGCGTGGTTCGCGCCGGAGCGCTCGCCGGCTTTCGCCAGCCAGCGCTCGGCCTGCGAGGAGCTTGGGGACATCTCGCCCGGGCGGTCGTCTCTCGGCGCGCGATACGCGTCGGAGGGCGTCGCTGCGTGGCGCGCAATGCCCCGCGTCTCGGAGCGGCCCCAAGCAGAGTCAGCAAACGGTCATTACGTAACGGCAAAACGGATCTCACCCCGTCATCACATCCTCCGCGTCTCGTCCGTCGACGATTCCGGTGACTGATCCGCGCGTGCGTCCGCTTTGTGTAAAACTTCCAGGGTTCACAGACGGTCCTTTCCGCCCATACGAACGTCCAGCCAATCAGCGGCGGTCGCCCTTCTCGTTCCTGGCTCGCATCGTCACCTGCTCCCGAGAAAGTCCACCCGCCCGCCACCGATTGCGCTCCCGAACGCGCGCTCGCCTCGTCGCCGCGCCACTCCCTCGACGAGCGGTCGCACCCGACCCCACGCATCGAGTTTGATCGAGCACGGATGTCCGCCATGTCCGCCACCCTCGCCGCCGGCGCCGTTCGCGCCGGCCCCGCGCCCGCGCGCGTTTCCCGCAAGGGTGTCGCCGCGCCCGGCGTTCGCGCGTCCGCTGCGCCCGCGTTCCCGACGCGCGCGCTCGCCTCCACCGGCGCCGTGCGCGCGTCGCGCTCCGCCGTCGCGGGCCGCCGCGTCGTCTCCGCTCGGTGCGTTCGAACGCCCGTCGGTTTCCCCGCATCCCGCCGATCCCCCGATCGCGCCCCGCGCGCCGTTCGCCTCCTCCGGCACCGCGTCGTCCGCCGAGTCGGTGTCATCATCGGGACCTTACCCACAAGCGCCACCTCGCCGGGCTTTTTCGCGACCCGCCGATCGACGGTTCCCGCGTGACCTTATGGCGCACGACCCTTCACATAGCGCTCGGACTTTTTTTTTTCCGCCTCATCCGACGCCTCGCCGACGCCGTTCCCTCTCCCTCCTCCCCTCCCTCCTCCCCAGCCGCTCCGCCCCCGCGTCCTCCGGCCGCGGCCTGACCGTTCAGGTCTCCGCGCACGACTACGACTACGACCTCGTGATCATCGGCGCGGGCGTCGGCGGCCACGGCGCGGCGCTTCACGCGACGGAGTGCGGCCTCAAGACGGCCATCATCGAGGGCGGCGACGTCGGCGGCACGTGCGTCAACCGCGGCTGCGTCCCCAGCAAGGCTCTCCTCGCTGCCTCCGGGCGCGTGCGCGAGATGAAGGACGCGGACCACCTCAAGATGCTCGGCATCGAGGTGGGCGACGTGCGCTTCGACCGCCAGGGCATCGCCGACCACGCCACGGGGCTGGCGACGACGATTCGCAACAACCTCACCAACAGCATGAAGGCGCTCGGCGTCGAGATCCTGATGGGCCAGGCCACGCTGACGGACAACCACACGATCCGCTACGGCAACAAGAAGTGCACGGCGGAGAACATCATCATCGCCACGGGCTCGACGCCGTTCGTGCCCCCCGGCATCGAGATCGACAACAAGACGGTGTTCACCTCCGACGACGCGCTGAAGCTCGACTGGATCCCCCCGTGGGTGGCCATCATCGGCTCGGGGTACATCGGCCTCGAGTTCTCCGACGTGTACACCGCGCTCGGCTCCGACGTCACCTTCATCGAGGCGATGCCCAAGATCATGCCCGGCTTCGACGCGGAGATCGGTAAGCAGGCCGAGCGCATCCTCATCACCCCCAGGAACATCGACTACGTCACCAACGTCCTCGCGACGAAGGTCACGCCGGGGATCCCGGGGGAGAAGCCGGTGACGATTGAGCTGAGCGATTTCAAGACGCGCGAGGTGGTGGACACGATGGAGGTGGACGCGTGCCTCGTCGCGACGGGCCGCGCGCCGTACACCGAGGGCCTCAACCTCGCGAGCATCAACGTGGAGACCCAGCGCGGGTTCGTGCCCGTGAACGAGCGGATGCAGGTGACGGACAAGGACGGGAACGTGGTCGAGGGCGTGTGGTGCATCGGCGACGCCAACGGGAAGATGATGCTCGCGCACGCCGCCTCGGCGCAGGGCATCGCCGCCATCGAGTGCATGCAGGGGAGGGATAACGTCTTGAACCACAACTCCGTGCCCGCGGCGTGCTTCACGCACCCGGAGGTGTCCTTCGTGGGCCTCTCCGAGGAACAGGCGAAGGCCAAGGCGGAGGAGGAGGGCTTCGAGATCACGGTGAAGAAGACGAGCTTCAAGGCCAACTCCAAGGCGCTCGCGGAGAAGGAGGCGGAGGGCATGGCCAAGCTCATCTACCGCGCCGACACCGAGGAGATCCTCGGGATGTGGATCATGGGCCTCCACGCCGCGGACCTCATCCACGAGGCGTCCAACGCCATCAACCAGGGGACCAAGGTGAGCGAACTCAAGTTCGCCGTGCACGCGCACCCGACCCTCGCCGAGGTCGTCGACGAGGTTTTCAAGCAGGTGGAACTCCCCGCGCTCGAGGTGGCAAAGGCGTGAGAGGCGAACGAGGGGGAAACGACGACGCGAGCGAACGTCATCATTAGCGTGAGAGAGGGAGAGAGGGAGAGAGAGAGAGAGAGAGAGAGGGAGGAGCGAAGCGAGAGAAGCGTCGCGCGTGACGAGGAGGAACGCGCGCGCGTTTTGACAGTACAGTCGTGACGTCGACTCGAGAAGGACGCGCGCTACGCTCGGACTCTACACTCTTGGCTCTCGCGCTCGGACTCGTCGAACCCGTCTTAGAATCTCGTCGCCGGGGCAAAATTCGCCGCTCACCGCAGGTAGTCCTTGAACTGCTCCTGAAGCTTCTCTATGTCGCCGTACAGGTCCACCTCCTCGCTCGGCATGGCGATCCGCACCGTCTTGCTCGGTGTCGCTTCCGGCTTCTCCATCCCGGGCACGCCGAAGCTGAGGTGCCACAGCGCTCGCCCCGCGTCGCTCCCCGCGAGCCACCGTGCGAGGCTCCGACATTTCGCGCGGTCCATCTCCGACATCTCCGCCTCGCGGTCCGTGACCAGCGCGAACATCTCGATGCACTCGCCGCTGGGCGTCGCGCCGAACTCGCGCATGTACTCGAACACCTCCACCGCCGCCGCCCACTCGCGGTCGTCCACGCGGCGGCGGCATAACGCGACGAACCACCCGGAGGTGAGCACCTCCGATCGGTTGGCGCCTTGCTCGACGCCCTGCGCGCGGACCCAGTCGACGATCTCTCGCGCCAGGGCCCACTGGCGCGTGCGGCCGACGCCGACGAGGACGGACTTGTACCCGTCGAGGCACATGTCGGGCTTGACCTTGTCGAGGAGCGCGGCCGCGGGGACGCCGCGCCCGTGGTTCTGCAGGAGCTGGAGCATGAGCCGCGAGAGCATCGCCTCGTCCAGCGGTTTCGCGCCGACGACGAAATCGCCCTCGCGCCCCGCCGCGGCCGCCGAGCGCTTGAACTCGGAGGTGACGTCGTCGCGCGCGGCCTTCCACGCCGCGTAGTCGTCGTCCACCGCGGCGGTCCCGGGAGGGGGGTCCGCCTCGGGCTCGAGCGAACGGACGGTGACGAGGCGGACGCGGCGGGAGCGCCGGGGGCGCCGGGGGGAAGGCGCCGGGGGCGCGAGACGGCGACGCGACGACGAGCGCGCGTCGGACCCTCGACGCGACCCCGTCGTCGCGGAGACCCGCGACGCCGAAGACGACGCGAGAAGCGACGAGGCGCGACACGACATCGGAGGACGGGAAGACGCCGGGGAGAGGAGTACCCACGCGCGCGGACGAGTGACGGCGGCGAATCGTCGTGTGCTCGTGCGCTTTTTTCGACGCGCGGACAGCAATTGCCCGCCGTCAGTTTTTGCGCGCTTCATCAACCCTTTTTTCCCTCGCGCTTTTTCCGGGAGCTCGTCTACCCCCCCCCGCTCATCTCCACGCCGCGCTCGCGCGGCGCGCGGCGGTACCCCCTACCCCCGGGCTCGACCCCGGGGAGCCCCGCGACCCACCGCCTCCACCGTCCCCCGCCCGCGCCGTAGAACGCCCCCGCCGCCGCCGCCGCCCCCGCCGCCACCGCCGCCGCAACCGCGACGCCCGCCCTGGGGCCCCACTCGCCGCCGACGCCGACGCCGACGCCAACTCCGGGAGCCAGTCGCCTCCCCGCCGCCGAAGACGACGAAGAAGAAGAAGAAGAAGAAGAAGAAGAGCCCTTGGGCCCTTCGGGACCCCTCGAGCTCGCGCGCGCGGGGCGCGCCGCGCCGCCGAACCCTCCGTGTTGCGGCGCGATCGCCGCCGCCCCCTCCTCGTCGTCCCCCTCGAGCGCCGCCGCCCGCGCCCCGAGATCGAAATCGAACGCCGACTCGACCTCTCCCTCTCCCTCTCCCTCTCCCGCCCCCCCCGGTACCCCCCGGGCCCCGCGCGTCGACGACGGAACCGTGACGGCGACGCCCCGGACGACGCCTTCGCGCGCGCCGGCGCCCCCGCCCCCGCCCCCGCCCCCCTTCTCGTCGTCGTCTTCGTCGTCGTCGTCGTCGCCTCCTCCGACGGGCGGGACGTCGAGATGGTCCTCCCGCCGAAGCGTCCACCCGCGCGCGGGCGCGACCCGTAACTCCTCCCGGAACGCCTCCTCCTCGGCGTCGGTCGTCACTCGTCCCTCCTCCGTCGTCGTCCCCCCCCCCCGCTTCTTCTTCTCCCCGACCCAGTACCGGGTCAGGTGGTTCGCGCCCGCCTCCGACCTCGTCTCCGCGACGAGCGCGCTCACCCCGCGCCCCCACGCCTCCGTCCCCCCGACGCCGCCGCCGAGGACGTCGAGCGCGTGCGGCGCCTCGAGCGAGCCCGGGAGGTCCCACGCCGCGACGACGCCGGGCGCCCGCGGATCGTCCCGCGTCCCCGCGTCCCACCGCGCGACGAGACGCGCGGGGTTCCGCGAGGGGACGCCCCGGGGCCAGCACAACGCGTAGAACCCGCTCAGGCCGCGCTCCTCGCTCCGGAGTAACGCGAGGCCGTACACCTTGCCGTGGGCGCGCAGGTCGTGCGTCGCGAGGAGGCGCCCGTCGAGCGCGTGCGTCGTTACGCGCGACCGCTCGCGGTCGGCGACGAACAGGCGACCGCGGCACGAGTCCAGAGCGATCGCGTGAGGCACGGAGAAGGACGACGAGCGAGCGGACGAGGCGGATGAGCCTTCGAAGCCTTCCGCCGCGCCTTCCGCCGCGCCTTCCGCCGCGACTTCCGCGGACTCCCTCGCGTCCGCGTCGCTCAGAATCGAACCCCCGTCCCGCTCGTGCTCGTGCTCCTTCTCCCCGTCCCGCCCCGCCCCGTCCCCCGCATCTCCCCCCGGTCCCCACTCGTGGACGAAGGTCCCGTTTTCGTCGAACCTCGCGACGCGCCCGTTACAGTACCCGTCGGCGACCCAGAACGAGTCGTCCTCCGCCACCGCCACCGCGGTTGGCATGCAGAACCGCTCCGCCCCGTCCCCGGGCTCGCCCCGCGTCCCCACCGAGAACTTCTCCCTCCCGGTCGCCGAATCGTAGCGAACCACCTCGTGCGACCCGGCGTCGACGACCCACACGTCGCCGTCCGCGCCGAGCGCGAGGCCGTGCGGCATCCAGTGGCGCCCGGCGCCGAACGCCCGCGTGATCGCGCCCGTCGTCGCGCACAGCCGAAGCACCGCGGGCTCCGCGATCGGGTCGCGGTGAAGGCACCGCCCGCGCGCGTGCCCCCAGAGCGACGCGTCGAAGCTGTCCGCGCCCCAAACCCGAGAGCCGCGGTGGAGGACCCAGAGGTGCCGCCCGTCGGGCTCGAACTTCGCGTCCGCCACCTGCCCGATCCCCCGGTGCCACCGCCGCGAACCACCCGCGGCGGCGCCGCCGGTGGCGAAGTCGGCGACGGTCGACGGGGGAACCACGCGCGCGAAGACGTCGGAGGGCCGCGGCGGTCTCACGCGAAGCGCCCCCCCGCGGGAGAGGGCATTTCCACCTTCGGGCGCGCCGGTGATGGCGAACCTCGTCGGGCGATCCGTCTTGCTCCCCGAGCACGAGCAAAACGCCGGCGCCTCGGCGTGCACCATCAGGTAGAGGTTACACATCTCGTCGCCGTGGCCCCACCCCGCGGGGGTCGGCGCGGCGCGCGAGGTCGTGTCGTACGCGCACGTGACCCGGAGCTTATCCCCGGGGCGGATCGTGAGCGGCGGTCGCAAAAGAGCGCCGCCGCCGCCTTCGCCATCCCCCCCCAGGTCGAGGCGCTCGAAGAGCTGCGCGTCGCGAGGGTCGCGGCCGAACAAGCGCGTGGGCGGCGTCATCGTCGCGTCCAAAGTCGTCGACGCGCCGCCGACGCCGCCGCCGCCGTTCGGGACGGCGTCGTCCTCTTCGGCGACCCCCCCCCCTCGCGCGTTCGTGTTGTACCCCCCCCCGCGGGCATGCGCTCCAGAAACACCTCCCTCCCGAGGGCGTGCGCGTGGACTCGGAACGCGAACGCCACGAGGGGCCTCGCGGCGGCGTAGCAGCACGAGTTGCGCACCGTCGCGCGCTTCACGCCGGGGGGGAGGACGAAGCCCTGCGCGAAGGCCATCACCGAGGCCGCGCGGTCGGGGACGCCCGGCTCGAGGTGCACGATGAGGCCGGAGGAGGCCGTCGACGAGTTGGGCTGCGGGTCGAGGTAGTGCACCTCGAGGACGAGGTGCGAGAAGGAGGCGGCGAGGGACGGATCGTTCGCGCCGCCGCCGATGGCGCCCTCGTTGTTACCGCCGACGCGGAAGCCGACGCCGGCGGGCATGACGAGATCCGGCGCGTTCATGCCCCAGCCGAAGATGAACGGCTCGCCCGCGTCGCCGAGGCACACCGCGCCGCGCGCGACCGAGGCGGAGGCGGAGGCGGAGGCGGATGCGTCGTCGCCCGCGGGGGTGAACATGCCTCCGCTGCGGGTCTTGAGATGGGGGGAGACGTCCCCCTCGCACCCGAAGAGGAGCATGTGATGCACCGTCGCCATGTCCGCCTTGGGCTCGAACCGGACGACGTGGTGCGGCGCGTCGGGCATGCGGGCGTGCGCGTACGTGTACGTGTCCGCCCGAGCCGCCACCGCGTCGCGCGTCATCAGGGGGATCGTGAGCGCGGTGAGTGAGGAGGACGCCGGCGCGTCCGGGGCCGCCGCGCGAGACGCCTCGCCCTCGGACGATCCGAGCCGCGCGAGCGCGAGCGCGAAGAACGCCGCGAACCGACGACGCGCGAGCGACGACGCCGCGCGACGCGGACGCGACGGAGCGCCGCCGCGGCGCCGCGCGACGCGAGGCGACGACCCCATCGCGACCCGGGCCGCGAGGCGGAAGTGGCGGAAGAGGAGGCGCGACAGCCGAGGCGAGGACGAGATGGTTTTAGTCAGTCAGTGGACACTCAGACTTGTCGTCGCGCGCGCCGGCGCGCGCGAGCTTCAAGTGGACTCCGAAAATTTTTACTGACATCATGACGTGCGCCTCTCGTCATCGTTCGGCTTCCCGTCCCTCTCTCTCGGCCAGGGCTCCCGGCTCAGGCGTCTCCCGAGCTCGACGTAGGGCCCCTCCCGCGCCTCCCTGGTCATCGCCGCGCGCCCGCTCGAGCTCGGCAGCACCCACACCTCCGTTCGGTCCGGGTCCAGCGGCCACCCGGGGGGAAGCGTCGCGGGGTCCTGCCTCCCCGCGTCGATCGATTTCGGCACCGAGTCGAAAAGCTGCGCGTACTGCCGCTTCCCCGCGAAGGCGACGATCGCGGGCCCGAACCCGTCCCGCGACGCCGCGCGAACGGCCGCCACCAGATGTGCGTCCGACCCCGGGTCCTCCGCGCGTGCACCGCCGACCTGCTCCTCCTCCTCGACCCAGCCTCCGTCGAGGCGGCGATCGAAATCGAACCCCGACGCGCGCAAGAGATGGCCTCGCAATCGCGCGAAGAGATCGTCGCGCCACGCGCGCATCTCCGCGCGCCCGTACTTGCCCGCGTCGTTTCCGGGGACGCACCCCGCGTCCGTGAACCCGACGCCGAGCTCGGCGGGGAGCCTCGGGCAGTCCTCCGCGGTCCAGTGTTCCGGCACCACGTCGCCGCGCGCGAGGAGCTTCCAGAAGTTGTTGCTCGGGTTGGAATACGACCATCCGCTCGCCCAGCTGTGCGTGGACGGGTTGTGGCCGATGACGAGGAGCCTGAGAGGGGGCTCCGGGAGGTGCGCGCACGGCACGCGGGCCGACTCGCACGCCGCGCACGCGGGGGCGTACCGCTCGCGCCAACGCGCGGGCGCGGGCGCGACGAACGCGTGGCGTCGGACGAGAGGAGAAGCGGCGGGATCGTCCAACGCGTCCTCGCCCGGCCGCCGGACCCGCGCCACCTTGCCCGGCGGGGACGCGCGCGACACCGCGGACCCGGGGCGCTTCTTCGCGGGCGTCGCGGGCGCGGCGGACCCGGGGGGGGGGCGCGCGCCCGCGCGACCGACGAAGCGGAACCGCTCGAACGACATCGCCGCGCGCACCGACATCTGAGACGTCTCAGATCTACGACATCGTCAGACTCGAGGCGCAACAGACTCGTGATACAGTTTATTCGTGGTAGTCTACATACAACACCCCGCGACGCGCGTTCGCCGCTTTCAGACGCCTCATCGGCGTGCGCTCGCGTTCTTCGCATCACGTCGCTCCGTTCGGCGTTTTGAGCGCCGCGATGCGTCGCTCGAGGTCCTCCACCATCGCCTCGGCGTCGGCGACGGCTGCCTCCGCCTCCTCGCGAATGCGCTTCGCCTCCTCCAGCTTCTCCTCGCCCTCCCCCTCGGGCGCCGCCCCCGCGTCGATGGCTTTCTGCACCGCCTCCACCGCGGCGTCCCCCGCCGCCTTCGCCTTCTTCGCCAACACCAATTCCGCCTCGGCGCGCTCGAGCTCCACCTCGAGCTCGTGGATCGCGGCGGACGCCGCCTCCGCCTCCGCCTCGACGGCGGCGTCGCGGCTCGCCCGCGCCTCGTCGAGCGCCGCCCGAAGCGTCGCGACGAGCGCCTGGTCCACCACCTTCGCGCGAAGCGCCGCGTCGAGCTTCGCCTGCAGTGCCGCGATCTGCGCCTTCAGAGCCGTCACCTCGGGGGACTCCTCGAGCCCCAGGGCGAACTTATTACTCTTCGACCGTCGTTTCGTCGTTTCGCCGGCGGAGGCGGCGCGCGCCCCTTCGTCCGAGTCGCGCTTCGCGTCCGCGTTCGCGTCCACCTTCGCGTCTCCGCCGAGCGCTCTCGCGAGGCGGTACAGCTGCGCGTCGGCGTCGTTGGTGTCGGCGTACGCTCGGCGCATGCGCGCCATCTCCGCCTCGCTCACGCCCTCCTTCACGTAGTCGATCCTGTGCACGTGCGCGAGCGCGTCGCCCGCCTCCGTCTGCCCAACCTCCGGGGCCGCCTTCTGAGCGGCGGCGGCGTCTCTCTCGGACGCGTTCGCGTTCGCGGTCGTCCTCGGGCTCGGGGAGGTGACGCCGAGGCCGAAGAAGGCGACGAACGCGTCCTTCTGCGCCTCCAGGTGCTCGATCGTCGTCACGAGCTCGAAATCCTCGCGCATGATCGCGCGCGCCAGTCTCAGCGCGCGGCTTCGAAGCGCGGGCCGCGTTCGTAACGGCGCCCTGGGCAGAAACGCGTCGTCGAAGCGTTTGGAGTTGAGAAGGAAGAAGCGGAGCTGCTCGTCGCCGAGGTACCCCGCCGGGAGCGCGCCGGCGTTCTTCTGATCCCCGCCGAGCCCGGGCGGATGGTCCTTCGCGAGCGGACCCGGGGAGAGGGGTCGTTTGGCGTCTCGCTCGTTCGCGTCCCCCTCGGCGGTCTCCCTCTCCCTCTTGTGCATGCGCCTGAAGACGTCCTCGCTGACGTCCCTGTCCACGGGGTTCCTGAACGTCGTGGAGGCCATGAAGTCGCACCCGCGCCTTCGCGCCTCGGCGCGGAGCCTTCGAAGCCGCGGTCGCATGTCGCGCATCCCGAAGCGCCCCCAGTGGTGCGCGATGAGGTGGTTCCCGGGCTTCAGCGCCTCGGGGACGATGAAGTCGTCCCAGTGCGACTCCGCGGACGCGTGCTCCCAGTGCCACAGCGTCTTATTCTCGGGCTTGACCCACTTCGTGCTCTCGTACCGGAGGAGGTTCACGCTCGGGAGATGGCCGAAGTACCGCACGATGGACCCGCCGCCCGTCTTGGGGACGTGGTAATAGTACACGATCTTGCAGGCCGAGGCGGCGTCGGAACCGCCGGGAGGCGCGAGGCCGAGGGCGGCGGCGAGCGAGGGCGCGCCGGGAAGGAGCCCCGCGACCAGGGCGGCGAGCGCGAGCGCGGCGACCAGGGCGAGCGCGGCGACGGCGCGGAGCGCGAGCGCGGGCGGCGACGCGGGATGACCCGCGAGCGCGGTGCCGAAGAAACCCCCGCGCCCGCGGGAGGAGGGGGCGTCCGACGGCGTGCGCGCGCGAGAGCGCGCGAGAAGGGGCGCGCGCTGCGCCTCATCCCGGGGCGCGAGCGTCGCCATCGCGCCGCCGTGGGTGAAGCGCGTGGGCGGACGCGAAGGAGAGCGCGCCGCGCGCGGCAACGCCGCGGAGAGTGACGCGCCGGTCCGCGTCATAAAGGTGTTACTTTCGAAAGTACGAAGGTCGACGCCGGCGAGAGACAAAAAATCCCACGTGACGTAGCGCCGGCGCGCGTCGGTTTTTCCGCCCCTCTTATCCGATCGGTGCACCTTTTCCTTGCGGTCCTCGACGACGTGGCCTTTTAGCCAGTCGTCGATTCCGTCCGGACGCCATTACCGACGCGTCGGACTCACCCAACACGAACACCTAAGACCATGTCTGCCATGACCACCATGTCCGCGGCCTTCTGCGTGAAGGCCCCCGTCGCCGCCAAGGCCTCCGCCAAGGTGCGCCTCCGCGATTGCCGCCGTTTCGCGGCGCGCCACCGCGACCGGCTTTTTCCCGAACGCAGCGGCGGCGAAAACGACGACGCCGGAGGAAGACGCGCTGACCCCGCTCCGACCCCCCCCCTCGCCAGGTTGCGTACGGCGCCCCCGTCCGCGCGCTCAAGTCCAAGGCCTTCACCCCCAAGGCCTCGCGCCGCACCGGTGTTGTCGCCATGTCCGCGGCCACCGACGAGATTATCGAGAAGATGAAGACCCTCACGGTACGAGACGCAACCCCGAACGCCGTGGGGTTTTGGTGCCCCGGCGCGCCCGGACCCGGGACGCGCCCGCGCCCTTCCGCGCGACCGCGCATCCCGCACCCCTCGACGCGACGAGAACGCGCGCGACGGCGCGCGCGCGAGCCGCTCGCGGCGTCCGGAGGCGCGCGCTCGCGCGCGCCGGCTCCCGCGCTCGAGCGCCCGCCGCGCGCCGAGACAAAACCCTGAAACCCTGAGACGCGCGTCTCAGACCTTTGGATAAAGCGCCCCCGGCGCCGGGGGGGGGTCCCGGTCCCGGGCCCCGACCTCTCCCGCCCCGTCCGGTCGATCGCGCCGCCGTTCGGTCAAAACCCGTCGTTCGTTCGCCCGAGCCCCTCTCCCCCGACCCTGACCCTCTCCCCCCCCACCCTCCGTCCCCCTCGCGCTTTCGCGCGCAGCTTCTCGAGGCGTCGGAGCTCGTGACGGCGATTGAGGAGACCTTCGGCGTCGACGCCTCCGCCCCCGCGGGCGGCGTCGTCATGGCGGCGGGCCCCGGCGGCGGCGGCGAGGAGGCCGCGGCGGAGAAGACCGAGTTCGACCTCGTCATCACCGACGTCGACGCCTCCAAGCGCATCGCGATCATCAAGGTTGTCCGCTCCCTCACCTCCCTCGGCCTCAAGGAGGCGAAGGATGCCGTCACCAACCTCCCCTTCACCATCCTCGAGGGCAAGACCAAGGGCGAGGTCGAGGAGGCCATGAAGGAGCTCGAGGCTGGCGGTGCTAAGTGCGAGATGAAGTAAAC
>MDSW01164918.1_pt1 | contig 42312 bp, 42 predicted proteins | sample 811171 | NCBI WGS metagenome assembly MDSW01 (sample SAMN05326641, study PRJNA326480) | marine metagenome | isolation source: seawater | place: Atlantic Ocean: North West | collected 2012
CTGGGAATAGATAAATTGACAGGCATTTTATTTGACCTTGGCACCTCCTCCAGCCAAATCAATTCAGAGCATAGGGGCTTCTCTTTCCAAAAAAATGGCCCCCTAGATATGCGATTAAACCCAAATGCAGATTATAACGCTTCCACATTTTTAAATAATGCCAGGGAATCAGAAATCAGTAAAGTTTTACAAGAATATGGAGAAGAAAGGAATCATAAAAAAATTGCTGAAATGATTTTCAAAGCCTGTAAAAACAACTGTATGAAGACTACATTTGATTTAAAAAGTGTTGTTTCAAAGTGTGTGCATCCCCGCTTTTTAACCAAGTCTTTAGCTAGAGTATTTCAATCAATTAGAATTAAAATAAATGGCGAGCTAGATTCTTTAAAAACAGCCCTCAAAAGCTCATCGGACTGGCTTACACTTGGTGGAAGAATAGCTGTAATATCTTTTCACTCATTAGAAGATAGAATTGTAAAACAATTTTTTAAAGAATCTATGTTGAAGTGTACCTGCCCTAAAGATTATCCTATATGTAAATGCAACCGAACACCTTCTTTAAAAGTAATACAAAGAAAAGCGATTATTCCTAGCGAGAAAGAGTTGAAAAAAAATCCTAGATCTAGAAGTGCTAAATTAAGGGTGGCTGAAAAAGTTTGAATGCAAATAGCACAAAAAAGAATATGTCGCTTCTAGATTTCTTTTTCTTTTTTGGGCTTATATTTTTTTTAACTTCAGTTTTTATTGGAATCATTACTTTAAAAAATGAATGTATTTTTTTGCAAAATGAAGTCTATCATTTAGAAAGTATTTATTCAACTCATTCTAGCAAAATTAGAGTTCTCAAAGGAAATGTCAATAACCTTTCTAGACGAGGAAGGATTGAAGAAATTGCACGTGATAGCTTTAATCTTGAAGTACCATCTCCAGAATCTCTAATAGTATATATAGGCGAAATAGATGACTAGACTTTTTAATCTATATAGATTTAAATTCAACTTTATTGCTAGCATCTTTATCGTAATTAGCTTTTCTATATTATGTAAATTATTTTTCATACAAACATTCCAATCTTCTAGCCTGAGACAGAAAACATTAGAAGCGGGGTATATAGATATTCCTAAAAAAGGTTCTAGAGGTAAAATATTAGATAGAAATGGACAGGTTTTAGCAGAAACAGTAAAAACTTATACATTTTATGCAAATACTGAAAAAGATGCAGATATTGATGCTATAGCAGAACTATTTTCCACAACTTTTAAAAAAACTAAGCAGCAATACAGCAAGATTCTATCTAAAAATAAAAGCTATATTCCACTTAGTCGGCCATTAAAAATAGCTGAATGTGAGAATATCCTTGAAAAATTAAAAGATATAGCCGGATTGCATTGCAATATCACCCTAACAAGGTACTACCCCTTTCATAATTTAGCGAGTCAAGTTGTTGGATATGTAGATAGAGATCAGATAGGTCAATTTGGGATTGAAAAACAGTTTGATCCTATATTAACTGGTAAAACTAACAACTTTAGATTTAGCCGCTCTCCAAGCGGTCGATTAACAAAATCTATTTATGGAAACGATCATGAATTAGAAAATGGGGCTGATATTCAACTTACCTTAGATGCCAATCTTCAAACAATTTTGCTAGACGCATTAGATCAAGGTTTAAAACGTTCAGGTGCTGAAAATGCTAATGGAATAATTCTAAACCCCTTTACTGGTGATATTTTAGCAATGGCTTCTATACCTGACTACGATCCAAATACATATTGGAATTATGATGTGTCTACTTTTTTAAATAAAACCATTGCTACCTCATATGAGCCAGGCTCAACCTTCAAGCTTATTCCTTTAGCTGCAGCTTTAGAATCCAAGACCTTTAACGATAAAGAAAAAATCTTTTGTGAAAATGGTGAATATCAGATCCATCCTAAGAGAAAAATACATGACCATGAACCCCATGGAGATCTGTCAATTTCTGAAATTTTCATTTATTCAAGCAATATCGGTCTAGCTAAAATGGTTGAGACTATAGGTTCGAGAACAATTTATGATTATTCTAGGAAATTTGGTTTTGGAACTAAAACAGGTGTTGCTCTGCCCAGTGAAGCATCGGGTCTGTTACGCAATTATAATAAATGGAATAAATTATCAGGTCCTTTTGTATCTATAGGTCAAGAAATTTCTATAAACACATTGCAATTAGCACTTGCATATTCATCAATAGCAAATGGGGGCTATTTGCCCAGTGCTAGAATTATAAAAAATATTTCAGGAAATGGTTATGAAGATAGAGATTATTCCGCCAAGCCTATAAGAAGGGTGATTAGTAATGAAACGGCAATGGCGATTAAGCTTTTAATGGAGGATGTTGTTAATAAGGGGACTGCAGGTAAAGCTCGAATTCCAGGCTTTAGGATTGGTGGTAAAACAGGAACCGCAGAAAAATTTATTGATGGGGAATATTCTAAAGATAAATTCATATCTTCTTTTGCCGCGATCTTCCCTATTAACGACCCTAAATATGTATGTATAGTTTCTGTAGACTCTCCCGATTATTACAGAGGTAAGCATTGGGGCAATGAGACAGCAGCCCCTATTGTAAAGGATATTTTTGAAAGAATTATTATTAATAAAGAAGAGTTCATACCAAATGCTAAAAATGAAAAACAAATCATTGCTGAAAGTATAATTAAAAATAGTAACACTGTACTTTACGCCAAGAATATTAAAAAGAATATTACTAATGCATATCCAAGCTTTTTAGGAAAAACGCTAAAGCAAGCAATATTAGAAGCAAGGGATTTGGGTATAATTATAAACCCTGTGGGCACTTCTGGTCGAGTGGTATGGCAATCAATATCTCCAGGCAAATCAATCCAAGATTATTCTGCTTGTACAATTAAGCTTGAGTCACTTTAATGAAACTTTCAAATCTTATGAAAGGAATAGCGTTTAAAGGCAATTTAGAAAATTGTGAAATTAAGTCGATAAGTTGTGATAGTAGAAAATGTGGCGAAAATTCATTATTCATTGCTATAAAAGGTGAAGCTTATGATGGAAATGTATTTTTAGAAGAAGCTATAAATAATGGAGCTGTCGCAATTATAACTGATAAAAATATAGAACCATTAAGAAATATATCTATACTTAAAGTTCAAAATTCCAGACTAGCAATGTCTGAATTATGTGCGTGTTTCTATAAAAATCATTCAAGAAAAATAAATATTATTGGGATTACAGGGACAAATGGAAAAACTTCTGTAGCCCATATTGCTCACCATATAATGAATTCAAATAAAGACGCATGTGCGTCACTCGGTACACTTGGCCTTAATACCTCTAAATCTAATTTAAACACTCTTTTTACTACTCCAGAACCTATAGAATTAAATAAGATTATTGCTTCTTTAATAAAAACAAATATAAATAATTTAATTATGGAGGTATCATCCCATGCATTGGAGCTCAATAGAGTTCATAATATTGATTTTAATATTGGCGTGTTTACCAATTTAAGTCCAGAGCATTTAGACTTCCACATAACTATGGAGAGCTACCTTAATGCAAAAATTAAACTTTTTAAAAAATTAAAAAAACATCAGTTTGCAATAATTAACATAGACGATAAATTTTCTAAAAACTTTATTCAATCGACTAAGGCAAGAGTTGTTACATATGGATTTAATAAAAATGCAGATATAACTATTTTAAAATCATATTTCTCTATTAATGGTATAAAAGCTTCTATTCAAATACATGATAGAATAGTTTCAATTGAAACTTCCTTGATCGGCAGCTATAATCTATCAAATATAATGGCATCAATTGCAATATGTGTATGCATTGGAATTCCTATAAAGATAATTGTAAAATCACTAAAGGAGCTTAAGCCTGTACCAGGAAGAATGGAAGAAATATCATGCTCGTGCCCTGGAAAAGTTTTCATAGATTATGCTCATACACCTGATGCTTATGAAAAATTATTTTCTAACATAGCAAATATTGTGGATAAAAAAACAAAAATTATTTCATTATTTGGATGTGGAGGAAATAGAGACTATAAAAACAGAAGTGTCATAGGAAAAATATCTGAAAGTTATTCAGATTATATAATTATTACAACAGATAATCCTAGGAATGAAAGTATAGACATGATAAACAATGATATACTAAAGGGTTTTTCTAGTAAAAACTTTATAATAATAAAGGATAGAAAATATGCTATAGAAACAGCCTTGAGTAAAATGGAAGATAATTCTATATTGTTAATATTAGGAAAAGGGAGAGAAACATTTCAACAAATTGGTGGAAATAAAAAATATCATAACGACGTAGAAATTATTAAAAAATATTGTTATGCGAGTTAAAATAGCAGACAAAGAATTGTTTAATATAAGTTTTAATGAAATGATAGCGGGATTAGGAAATATAAAATCAAAAGGTTTATGTATCGATTCTAGACATATTCAAAAAGGTGATATATTTTTTGCTCTTAAGGGTGAAGTTACTGATGGGCATAACTACATTAATGAAGCTTATAAATCAGGTGCATGTATGGCTATTGTTGAAGAGAGTATAGAACATAAACTCCCAATATATAAAGTTCCTTCAGTCAGAAAGTTTATAAAAAAACTCTCTTCAAAATATAGAAATTTATTAAGCCACCCCATTATTGGGATCACAGGGTCAAATGGAAAAACTACTACAAAAGATATACTTGTGAATATTTTATCTAATTCAATGGATATATCCTTTAGTAAAGGAAATTATAACAGTACTTTAGGCGCCCCACTATCATTATTTGAATGTCATAAAAAAAATGATATAACAGCTATAGAAATGGGGGCTAGTAAACCTGGGGAAATTGAATATATTTGTAATATAGTAAAGCCTGATATGGGAATAATAACAAACATATCAGGCGCTCACTTGAAGAATTTTCAAACAATTAAAGAAATCATGAAGACAAAGTCTGCTCTTTTTAATAAGCTTCCTGAAAATGGAACTGCGTTTGTAAACCTTGATGATCATTATATCAAAAACTTATCCATTTTTTCAAAAAAAATAACATATTCCTTTGATAAAGATTCAAATTATAGTGCGCAATTAAGTGCAGACAAAAAACAAATTACAATTAATAATATTGATATAAATATTAAACATGCATCAAAAATAATGGCTACAAATGTTCTAGCAGCATTCGCTATTGCATCTACAATTGGTATTGAAGAAAATAAAATTAAGGAATCTATAGAAAATTTCGAAATTACTAATGGAAGAGGGAATATTTTAACATTTAAAGGAATAAGTCTTATAAATGATACCTACAATGCAAATTTAGAATCTGCAAAAAATGGAATAGAAAACCTCGTTAACAACTTCGCTAATAATAGGAAAATTGTAGTGATTGGTGATATGCTAGAATTAGGGCCTTTTGAAATTAAGCACCATGAAGAATTAGGTGAAATTTTATTAGAAAAAAAAATTGATGCAATATTTAGCTATGGTGAATTAACAAAACATACTAGAAATGTGCTAAAAAAACGTAATCAAATAAATAAACACTATATAGATAAGAACAATCTTATTTCAGATTTGAAAAACTTTTTACAAAAAGGCGACGCAATCTATTTGAAGGGCTCACGTGGTATGAAAATGGAATCAATTATCGAAGGTTTAAAAGTATAATGTTTTATCATATTCTATATCCTCTTCGTGAGTATTATTTTGCATTCAATGTTTTTGGTTATATCTCCTTTAGGGCAATAGGAGCGGCTTTAACTGCTCTATTTATAAGCTTTATTCTTGGCCCAAGAATAATCAACATACTAAAACATAAGCAAATTGGTGAAACAATTAGAAAAGATGGGCCTAAAACTCATCTAAAAAAAGAAGGTACTCCAACAATGGGTGGTTTAATTGTTTTATTAGCAATTATACTACCAACACTAATGTGGACAAAAATTACATCAAAACATATTTTATTAATTCTAATGTCTACTTTATGGATGGGCGCAATTGGATTTCTTGATGATTATTTAAAGGTTATAAAAAAATATCCTCCAGGATTAATTGCTAAATATAAAATGATTGGACAAATTTCACTTGGTCTACTGATTGGATTAACTCTTATATACTATCCAGACTCCACTCAATATAGCACATCAATTTCTTTACCATTTATAGCAAATGGTACTTTAGATTTAAAATTTTTCTATATTCCTTTAGTCATCTTAGTTGTAACTGGTACATCTAATGCTGTAAATCTAACAGATGGGCTGGATGGACTAGCGACGGGTTTAGTAGCAATATCTACACTCGTCTTTGGCGCTATAGCTTATGCTTCAGGAAGATTAGATTATAGCGATTATCTAAATATAATCTATTTACCAGGAACAGGTGAATTGTTTATATTCTGTATGGCTATGATTGGTTCTTGCATAGGGTTTTTATGGTTCAATGCAAATCCGGCTAAAATTTTTCTTGGTGATACAGGTTCATTATCTCTTGGAGCAGCACTTGGGACTCTAGCAGTCCTTTTAAAAAAAGAAATCCTATTATTTATCATTGGTGGTGTTTTTGTAATTGAATCTATGTCTGTTATAATTCAAGTTTACTATTTTCAATATACAAAGCGAAAATACGGTGAAGGGAAAAGATTTTTTCGCATGGCTCCAATACACCATCACTTTGAACTTTTAGGATGGCCTGAAAACCATGTAGTAATTAGATTTTGGATTATAGGAATATTATTAGCTCTTATATCACTTACAACATTTAAAATCCAATGATAGATTATAATAATAACTCAAACTCCGATTGGAGGAATATTAAAATTAGTATTTTAGGCGCTGGTAAAAGCGGTATTGCAGCAGCTAAACTCGCTACCTATATTGGTGCTAAAGTTTTTATAAGTGAACATAGTAATTGTCCTAACATATTATCAAATATTGATGGTATGAATTTTGAATCAGGTGGGCATTCAAACTCTATTCTGGATGCAGATTTTATTATTAAAAGTCCAGGGATACCAAATAATACTCCTATTATAGAATCTATAAATCAAAAGTCTTTACCTATTTATAGTGAAATTGAGTTTGCCTCTTGGTTTACTTCTTATCCTATTCTTGCCTTGACTGGATCTAATGGAAAATCTACTACAATAAATTTATTGCATGAGATGTGTCTAAATGATGGTAAAACCTCTTTGCTTGGCGGGAATATTGGTATACCATTTTCAGAAAATGTTTTATGGGAGTTGAAAACTAAAACAAATAATATTATTCATGTTCTTGAGTTAAGCAGTTTTCAATTAGAACATGTTAATAAATTAAACGTTGATGTTGGCTGCATACTTAATATAAGCCCAGATCACCTAGATAGATATAAAGACCTTGAAGATTATGCTAGTCAGAAAATTAAACTTGCAAATCATATAAATGAGAATGGAACGATTATTTTTAATAATGATGATTCGATTCTAATAGACTCTTTCAAAAATATTCAAAACTCAATACCATTTTCAATAAAAAACAATGAAAAATGCTACTATAAATTAAATTCATCAAAAGTATACTCTGGAGATGCTAATAATCCCAATATTTTATTTAATCTCAATGAAACTAAACTTAAAGGGACTCACAACATACAGAACATCTTAGCTGCAGCCACTATGGCTAAAGCATACGGCATAAATCAAAAATCTATTCAAGATACAATAATTAATTTTACACCTATACCCCATAGATTAGAATGGATCGGACAAATCAATGAAGTCAATTACTTTAATGACTCAAAAGCAACAAACATCGCTGCAGCTACAGCAGCAATTAAATCATTTAAAAAAAACATAATTTTAATTCTTGGTGGTCAAGATAAAGGCGATACTGATTTTAGTATTCTCAAACCAATTATGAAAAATAGAATTAATGAAATAATTGCCTATGGAGATTCTGGAATCAAAATTAAAAATACACTTGATAAATATTTTAAAATTTCTTTTCATAATAAATTTGAAGATGCTGTTTATAATGCACATATAAAGTCTAAAAATGGAGATACAGTTTTATTATCTCCAGCCTGTGCTAGCTATGATCAATTTAAAAATTATGAAGAAAGAGGTGAAACTTTTATAAAATTATTTAAAAGACTTGAAATAGAATGTTAAAAAATAAACTTTATTCAAATGAACATCTAATTATAAGCCTAATAATTATCCTATCAGGTTTTGGACTCATTGTAATGTATAGTGCTAGCAGCCTATATGCTATGAACAAATTTAACAACTATTTGCATTTTTTTAATCAGCAGACTAAATGGCTCATTATAGGTATGCTTATAATGATAGGAATAAGTAAAGTAAATTATAATTTTTTAAAACAGTTAAGTCTTATTTTATTGCTACTTTCTTGGATTTTATTAATTTCTGGATATATTTTTAAAGGAAATAACCCGGCAGCAAGATGGTTAGTTATTAGTGGAAGGAGCTGGATGACCACCTCTGATTTTGCTAGGATTAGTTTAATTATTTTCACAGCATTTTTTATTGAAAAAAATAAACATAATATGAAAAACTTGAAAGTATTATTAATAAACTATACTCCTTTTGTTTGTATTTCTTTACTGTTAATTCTATTTCAACCTGATACTAGTACAGCGTTAATAATTGCCTTAATAATAATGATAATGCTTTTTATTGGAGGAGCTGATTGGAAGTATCTTTTAAGCATAAGCTTGATTGGCTGCTTATCTATAATATATAAAATTATTCACACGGATCATGCATATAGAAGAATTATTAATTGGAATGATGATCAAAAAATTCAATCATTAAATGCATTAGGTACGGGAGGTTTTTGGGGAACAGGACTAGGAAATAGTATTATAAAAAATGGCTATCTACCTGAGTCACATACTGATTTCATATTACCTATTATTGGTGAAGAGTTAGGTTTTATAGGAATTCTAACCCTATTCATTCTATTTGCATTTCTTTTTAAAGTAGGAATTAATATAGTAAAAAATGCTCCAGATTTATTTAGCATGTTTTTATCGATTGGAATATTAATTACAATAATTATTTATTTCTTAATTAATGCAGCATATGTTGTGGGTTTTGCTCCGACCACAGGACTTCCTATGCCCTTTATAAGCTATGGAGGTTCTCACACAATTTTTACGCTATTATCAATAGGTATACTACTAAATATTTCCAAAAGGGGCAGATTAGGTTTGCATAATCAATATAGAGGCTTTGCTTATGAGTGAGCAGCTAAGAATGATAATCGCAGGTGGTGGAACAGGTGGGCATTTTTTTCCAGCTATGGCAATTAGAGATGCGTTGATTAAAAAAGGAGTTGATGTTAAATACATTGGTTCAAAATATGGTATTGAAGCTAAAAAAAAATACTTAAATAAAAGTTATATGCTTTTAAATATTCAAGGTATTCAGAGGCAATTAACATTTAGTTCTCTAAGAAAAAATATTCTTTTTCCATATAGATTTATTCAATCTTATTTTATATCAAGAAGAATACTTAAAGATTTTAAACCGGATATTGTTATAGGTACTGGCGGATATTCTTCAGGCTTACCATTGATAGCTTCAATTAATTTAGGAATTACTACTATAATTCAAGAACAAAATTCATACCCAGGAATTACAACAAGATATTTATCGAAATATAGCAATAAAACTTTTATAGCTTATCAAGATGCTAAAAAAATTTTAAAAAAAAAAAATATTATTCTTACAGGAAATCCAATTAGAGAAGATATAAAAATGATTAATAAAAATAAAGCCAAAAATAATCTGAATTTAAATGAAAAAAAACCTGTGCTTTTGATACTAGGTGGAAGTCAAGGGTCAAAGCCTCTCAACAATCACTTTATTGAAAAATGCAATGAGTATATACAATATGGAATTCAAATTTTATGGCAGTGCGGAAAGACTGACTTTAATCACTTAAATAACATAATTCATAATAAAGACATTCATTTAATCCCTTTTTGTGATGATATGAGTTCTCTGTACTCAGCTTCAGATTTAATAATCTCTAGATCAGGTGCTTTAGCGCTTTCCGAAATGGCCTTTATGGGGAAGGCCATGATTCTTATTCCATTCCCCCACTCTGCAGGTAATCATCAGTTTAAAAATGCTGAATCATTTTCTAATTCTGGAGCTGCAATATTAATACCTCAAAATAAATTAAATTCTGGTGAATTAGAAAATACTGCAATACAATTATTAAATAATCCAAAAAAAATAGTAGACATGGAAAAAAAATCTATACAGCTAGCTTCACCAAATGCTACTGATATAATTACTAATTCAATAATTAAGATGGCAACAAGTTGATGTTTGGAGAAACAAAACATATTCATTTTGTAGGTATTGGTGGAATCGGGATGAGTGGAATTGCTGAATTACTATATAAATTAGGATTTAAAATAAGTGGGTCCGATCAAACAGAATCTGATCGAACTAATTCTTTAAATGCAATTGGAATTAAAATTATCATAGGTCATAATAAAAATAATATTCAGGCGCCAGATGTAGTAGTTTATTCTTCCGCAATCAATAAAACAAACCCTGAAATACAAAATGCAATAAAATTAAATATTCCTGTTATTAGAAGAGCTGAAATGCTTGCAGAACTTATTAAACTTAAAAAAATAAGTATTGCTATTGCAGGCACACATGGAAAAACTACAACTGCATCAATGCTAGGATCAATTCTTACAGCATCATCTTTTGAGCCTACAATGGTTATTGGAGGTATTGTAAATAAATTTCAAAGTAATTCAATTTCTGGAAAAGGTAATATAATAGTAGTAGAAGCGGATGAATTTGATCGTAGCTTTTTAACCCTACAGCCAACAATTGGTGTTATAACTAACTTAGATTTAGAGCATTTAGATTGTTATAAAAATTTAGAAGACCTAAAAGGTGCCTTTACACAATTTGCAAACGCTGTCCCTTTTTATGGGAAAATAGCACTAGGAACTGACAATAAAAATGCAGCAAATATTGTAAAAAATATTAATAGACCTGTTATTAGTTTTGGCTTAAATAAAAATGCATATATTAGAGCCACTAAATTATTTTTTTCTAAAAACAAATCTTCATTTACTCTTATTGAGAACAATAAAAAATTAGGTGTTTTAAATATTAATGTACCTGGAGAACACAATATAAAAAATGCCTTAGCAGCTATTACAATAGCACTACAACTTGATATTTCATTTCAAAACATAAAAGATGGCTTAAAACAATATAGCGGAGTTAGAAGAAGGTTTGATATTAAATATAATACCTCAAATCAAATAATGATTGTAGATGATTACGCACATCATCCTGCGGAAGTTTTAGCTACCCTTAATGCATCAAAAAATGGATGGAATAAAAGATTAATAGCAGTTTTTCAACCTCACTTATTCTCAAGAACAAGAGATTTTTATAAAGAATTTGCTAAAGCTTTTTTAAAATCAGATATTCTCATACTAACAGATATTTTTGAAGCACGAGAAAAGCCTATTCAAGGTATTACTTCTGAAATAATTTATAATGAATCAATAAAACTAGGTCATAAAAATGTAGAATTAATTAGGAATCAATTTGATATACCAAAGAGATTAAAGCATATATCTCAAACTAATGATATTATTATAACAATGGGTGCTGGAAATATATGGAGACAATGTGAAAATATTTATAAGGCACTTGAAGTATGAATCAAAAACAAAAAAAAGAAATTAGCAATCTACTAACTTCAAAAGTACTTTTTAATGAAATACTATCTAAACATACAACATTTGGTATTGGTGGACCTGCTGCTTGTATGGTATTTCCATCCGATCGAAATGAATTAAAAATATTGCTGCAATATGCGTACCAAACTAAAATCCCTGTTATATTTATTGGATCAGGTTCAAACTTGCTAATATGCGACCAAGGATATAATGGAATTGTAATTTCTCTAAAAAAATCATTTAAAAAAATATCTATTACAGCAAATGCCCATATAACAGCTGAATCTGGTGTTATGCTAGGCACAATGGTAAAAAAAGCAATGTCTGAACATATAACAGGCTTTGAAAGCTTAATTGGAGTTCCAGGTACACTTGGAGGAGCACTAATAATGAATGCAGGAGCATTTGGTGGTGAAATATCAAAATGTTTTGAAAATGCCAAAATGATGACAATTAAAGGAGAAATTAAGACTTACACAAAAAAAGATGTCGATTTTTCTTATAGACAATCTTCATTTGATAAAAATGAAATACTTATAGAAGCTACTTTTAAATGCCATAAAGGTAATATAAATAAAATAAATATAGATAAACTCCAAGCATCTAAAAGCAGAAAATCTAATCAGCCTCTGAAGTTTAGATCTGCTGGAAGTATATTTAAAAATCCATCTAAAGAAATTGCAGCTGGGTATCTTATAGAAAAGGCCGGATTAAAAGGGTATGAATATGGAGGAGCATCTATATCTAAAAAGCATGCTAACTTCATAATAAATCTAGGAAAAGCTAAAGCCGAAGATGTTTTACATTTAATAAATCTTGCAAAGTCTAATGTTGCAAAAAAATTTAATATAAATTTAGAATTAGAGGTAAAACTCATAGGTTTTGAAAACACTCAAAATAATTACGAAAATTATGCCTAAAAATAATTTTAAAAAACATTTAATAAACTTATTATCTATAATTTCAATTATAATCTTTTTTATAACTGTTCAAACCTATTCAAAAAAGATTGGATTATTTGATAAATATGAAATATTAGTTCAAGGAAATAAATTCGTTTTAAAGGATGATATAAAAAGCTGTATTGAAAGCTACCTGTTGCCCAATTATTTTTCAATAAATTTAGAGGAAATTAAAACAAGTATTAACACATTAGAATTTGTAGAACTTACACAATTAAGTCTCATTTTCCCAAATAAACTAATAATTAATATTATAGAAAGAGAACCTATTGCACTTATTACTTTAGAAAATAAAAATTATTTTATAGATAAAGATGCAATTTTACTATCAGCAGAAAAAAAATCAATAAATTATTTTCCCGTACCTATTGTTAATGTTAAAAACTCTATAAACTACAATAAAGAATCAACTATTGAGATTGCAAATATTTTTCAGATTTTATTATCTGACTATCAATTATTCTACAACCAGCTAAGTGAAGTTATAATTGATGAAAATAAATTAACTTTTTATAGTGATTCTAAAACTAAAATATTTGCATCATCTAAAAATTTAAGTGATCAAATAAACATATTAAAAGCATTTGAATCAACAGTCTATCCAAAAAGAAAATTATCAGACTATTCATATATTGACTTAAGAATTCCAGAGCAAATTATTGTAAAAGAAAAAAATATTAAAGGGTAAAATTGGAAGATAAAAAAATTATTAGCGGTATAGATATTGGCACTACCAAAATAGCAGTAGTTATCGCTGAATGGAATAAAAAAAATGATGAAATTAGTATACTTGGTGTAGGAGAGTCACCATCATATGGCTTAAAAAAGGGAATAGTTGTTAATATGGATCAAACCGTTAAATCAATAAATGAAGCAATATCATTAGCTGAAAAACAAGCTGATATTGAAGTCAATAGTGCATTTGTTGGAATTACTGGTGATCATATTAAAGGAATTAATTATTCTGGCGTAATAACTATTAGTAAAACAAACAATAGACAAGCCATGGGACAAGAAATAACATCAAGGGATATTGATCGTGTTCTTGAAAATGCTCAATCTATAAACCTTTCACCTGATAGACGAATTTTACATGTACTATCTAGAGATTTCAAAGTTGATGATAGAAGTGGAATAAAAAACCCACTAGGTCTGGCTGGACACCGATTAGAAGCTAAAGTACATCTGGTTACAAGTGCAATAAATGTAGAAAAAGATCTTTATACATGTATGGAAAAAGCTGGTTTAGAAGTATTAGATTTCGTTTTAGAACCATTAGCTTCAGCTTATTCAGTATTAGATGATAACGAAAAAAATCTGGGTGTAATTTTAATAGATATTGGTGGAGGAACTACAGACATTATCATCTATCATGAAAATGGAGTAATGCATGCCGGTGCTATACCTCTTGGAGGAAGTAATATAACATATGATATAGCATATGGCGTTCAAACAACTTTAGAACAAGCTGAAAAATTAAAATGTGAATATGGATCAGCGAAAAGTGCTTTAGGTGATCCTGAACAAAATATAAATATAACAGGAACTAATGGACGAGATTCAAAAAGTATATCCAAAAAAGATTTAGCTTCAATAATTGAGCCTCGGATGAATGAAATTTTCAGATTGGTTCAATACGAACTCCGCAAAAGTGATTTCATTGGAAATTATACATTTGGGATGGTGCTTACAGGTGGTGGATCAAAACTTGAACATATTACAGATTTAGCTCAAGAAGTATTTCAGCAAAATATTAAAGTCGGTCATCCCCAATTAATTGGGGGGATTTCTGAAAAGGTAAATAACCCTAGATATTCTACAGCTGTTGGATTAATAAATTATGGATTAGAGAATTTACCAAAGCTTGAATATCCTAATCAAAATGATATAAGCTCAATATTAAAAAAACAATTTCTAAAAATTAAAAATATAATATCAAACTTAAATTAATAATAAATAAAGGAGTTTCTAATGTTATTCGAACCAGTAGACCTTAAAGAACAAAAAGCTAAGATAATAGTAATTGGTGTTGGAGGTGGTGGTGGAAATGCACTTAATAGGATGGTAGAAAGTGGAATGACTGCAGTAGAATTTATTGCAGTTAACACAGATGCGCAAGATTTAGAAAACAATAATTCGCAAACTAAGCTTCAAATAGGTAAAGAACTTACTAAGGGGTTAGGTGCAGGTGCAAATTCAGAAGTTGGCCAACAAGCAGTAGAAGAAAACAAAGAAGTAATTAGTAATACAATTCAAAATTCTGATATGGTCTTTATTACAGCTGGAATGGGCGGAGGAACAGGAACTGGTGCAGCACCAGCAATTGCTAAAATTGCAAAAGAAATGGGAGCCTTGACTGTAGGTATAGTTACTAAGCCATTCGCTTTTGAAGGTCCTAAAAGACATAAACGTGCATTAGTAGGTATAGAAGAAATGAAGAAAAACTGCGATACACTACTTGCTATTCCAAACGAAACCTTGCTTGAAATTACTGATGAAAATACAACAGTAACAGAATCCTTTAAATTAGCAGATTCAGTTTTACATCAAGCAACAAAAGGAATATCCGATTTAATAAATATTCCAGGATTAATTAATCTTGATTTTGCAGATGTAAAAACTGTTATGGAAAATATGGGAGATGCAATTATGGGAACTGGTATAGCTCACGGAGAAGAAAGAGCAATATTAGCAGCACAACAAGCAATAAACTCTCCATTACTACAAGATGCAAGTATTACAGGGTCTCAAGGCTTATTGGTAAATATTACAGGTCCAGAAAACATGACAATTCATGAATTAAATGACGCATCTAGTATAATATATGAAGAAGCTGGTGATGATGCTAATGTAATTCTTGGCTGTGTATTAGATAAAGATCTGACTGATGAAGTAAGGGTAACTGTAATTGCAACTGGACTTAATGGAGATAATAAAAGAGAATTCAACTCTATACCTCATATTGCAAAACCAAGTTTTACAATAGATAATAAAGATAATAATGAGTATTTAAAGAATGATAATATGTTATCAAACGATGAATCAGCAAATAATCTTAAAATATCTCAAAATACTGAAGAACCTACATTATTTGAAGAAAATAAAGAAAATGAGATTAAAGAAGATGATCCAGTAATAACCTTTGGTGAAGATTTAGATGTCCCAGCATTTATTAGAAACCGTCAAGATTAATAAATTCTATAATCAATTAGGGCAGTTAAAATAAAAGTTGTAAAAAAAAAGCCTCTATAAGAGGCTCTAAAAAAACATGTAATAAAAATTAAATAGCTTTTAAAACTTTACCTGACTTTAAACAATTTGTACAAACTTTTATTCTCTTTGTTGCTCCATTAATAATTGCTCTAACTCTTTGCAAATTTGGAAGCCATCTACGTTTTGTTTTATGATGAGAGTGACTTACATTATTTCCCGTTGCAGGTTTTTTTCCACATACTTCACATACTTTTGCCATAATTAACATTCCTTATTAATATATAAGATACAAATTTAATTATACTTACATATAAAAAAATACTCCTTTTAAATAAATATTGGGATTTGCACTCTAAAAATAGTTTTTCCTGGTTTTGAAAAAATAAGTTTAATGGATCCATCATGAATTTCTTCAAAAATTCGTAGCACAAGACTTAAACCGAGTCCCCACCCTCTTACTTTTGAACTATAGCCAGGATTAAAAACCTTATTCCAATCAGTTCTAATAATCCCTTTACCTGTATCTATAATATCTAACTGAACAAAAGAATCTTTTTGAATAACAACTATTTTTATCATTCCATCATTATTTATAATAGCATCAATTGAATTTTTCAAGAGATTTTCAAAAGCCCAACTTAATAATACCCAATCACCCTTTATATAAATATTCGGAGAGCCTGCATAAATAATTTTAATATTAGATTCATTTGGAAGTCTATTTTTCATATATGTAATATTCTCAATTATTAACTCATCTATAGAAAGTTTTTTTAATTTAGGCATAGAACCTATTTTTGAAAATCTCTTAGAAATTTCTGATAATCTTTGTATATCCTGTTCCATTGATAATGAAATATTATCAGTATCACTTTTATCTTCTCTAATTAATTTTACCCACCCCATCAGTGATGAGATTGGCGTTCCAAGTTGATGTGCAGTTTCTTTAGCCATACCTACATAGATCATTCTTTGCTCACTTTTATTAATAACTTTAAACCCCCAAGTAGCAATTATAACAAAAATTGCACCGAACAATAACTCTAGGTACGGAATCCATTTTAATCGGTTTACTACTTGCGGATCAGAATAATGAATCTCTCCCCACTTAACATTGTTCCAAACTAAATCAAGTGGAACAAAAACTTGATCCATTTTTTTAATTAATGTCCAAATTTTTTTATTATATGCTTCTGAACCAACTTTATCACTTATATTTAAATTTAATACAACTGAAATCTCATCGTTAGAAGTAATTATCATTGGAAATTTTATTGAAGGTAAAAGAATATCTATAACAAATCTAATATCATCTTGCTCCATGCTATTTATTGCATTAGAATAAGATGTTGCTAAATGTTCTGCTTGAGAGACTGCTTCATTTCTTAATTGATTAATAACTATCTGGTTTAGACTAAAAATACCAGTTACAATAGAAATAAATAAGCCAAATAAAATCAACTTAATATTTAAATATTTCTCAATCATTTATTTTTTGGTCTTATAGAATATTCCAATTATTAAAAATATAATTAATAATAAAGCTGAACCTGAAGCAATCATATTACCTAAATAAATATCATCAGGTTTAAACTCTAAAGTAATTTTATGCATACCTGTAGGGATATATAAACCTCTTAAAATCATATTTACAGGATATATTTTCCAAGTAGGATGACTAGTTATTTCCCATCCATCAGGATAATAAATTTCACTTAAAACTAAGAATTGATTAGCTTGAGTATTTACCTCAATTTCAATTTTATTCGGTGACCAATGAGAAATATTTACTTCTGAAGTCGCACTATATTCTACAGCTCCCATGTCAGTCTCAATTAAAGTAGTTTTAATGGGATCAAAGTCTTTGTGTTTCAAATCTTTAATTTGATCTTGCAAACTTACAACCTTCTTAACTTCTTGTGTGAAAAAAACTCGTGGTATAGAATTTTTAAACCTATAAACTGAGGCTGTGACGTAATTACCTTTATTAAATAAGCTTCCACTAAATACCTTTTCAAAACTTGGATGGTCGAAATCTTCAATACTAATAATATATTTAATATTAAGCATTTGTAATATTCCTTTTTGAAGCCACAAGACTTTTTCTTTAAATAAATTATACCTATATAGCTTTGCAGGATGGTATCCCAATATACTTTCAATACCAAATGCAGACCATCTATTTTCTCCTGAAAGACTAGAACCAAGAGGTAGTATCCTATAAAAAGAGGTATCACTTTTTAAATAGTTAATAACTTCATCAGATCTTAAATAATTGGATTTAAAAGAATTATTTATTAACGTAGATTTTCGATAACTATCCTTGCTGGGTTCTATAATTTTGGTATTGACAATACAAAGATCAAGGATTGAGCATGAAACAAGTATAATTGCAAAGTTTTTATAAGAAATCCATTTTTTTTTAGCAAATAGAAATGCTGCACTAATAACTAAAATAAAAATAATAGAAGTTATCATGTCTGTGTTAATCATATTCAATCTTAATTGCAATAAAAGAGGATGCACATTCGATTCAAAATCAGAATTAAAATTTATTATTATTCTTAAATAAATTATAATTAATAGAATTGATCCTAATAGTATATATAGAGGTATATTTTTAGAGCTTAGAAGGTCCTTATCTGTATCACTTTTACAGTTCAATGATTTTATAATATAATCTAATCCCATGGCTGCTAAAATTGAAAAAGAAAATTGGACTAAAATTAAAAACATTACAGGAACTCTAAATTTATTAAAATAAGGGAAGTAGTTATAAAATAATTCATAAATAAAAAAGTTCTTACCAAATGAAAGAAGTAAGGCAAAAAAAGATGTCACAAGAAAATACCATTTTATTTTACTTTTATAAAAACATGATCCAATTAATGCTAAGGTAAAAACAATAATACCCATGTAATTAGGATAATCTGTAAAAGGCATATTGCCCCAATATGTTATCCCTCCAAAACCATAATAAGATGGAATAAAAAAGGTTGCTATTTCACCAAAAGAAAATGACCATGCTGTTGCATATTCAAAACTAGCACCACCCCCTGTGCTTGCTCCTCTTATCGAATGAGGTGCATAATTAAGAGCTGGAAGATATATTGAAAAGGACATACATAATCCCAAGAATAAACCTGAAAAAATATAAAAGAATGATTTAAACTTAAATGTATAATTTTTAAAGCAATTATATAAAAGAATACAAATTAGTAAACCCGCTGCCATCCAAGTATAATATGCAATTTGCACATGAGCTCTTTGTAATTGAAAACCAACAACTAATCCTAATATTCCAAGTCCTAAGACACTAGGATTACTATATATTTTACACACTGCCCATATCACCCACGGTATCCAACAGGCTGTCATCATTTGGCTACCATGCCCATGAACAACCATAGTAATCAAATATGGCATTAAAACAAATGATATTGCGCCATAGAATGAAGATAAATTTGTTAATCCAATTTGTTTAATCAATAAAAACATACCAAGGCCTGCTAAGATAAAATGGAATACATAATTCCAAAAAGTTGGCAAGCCCAATATTTTAAAAATATCAACCATGAAATTAGGAAAATAAAATTCCGAAATATTTTGAAATGAATGTACAGAAGGCAAACCACTAAATACCCAAGGTAACCACAAAGGATATTCACCATTTTTATCTTCCTCCATCTTAATGCCTTGTTTTATAGCACTAGGGGACAGGGAATCTGGACCACCAAAAACATACTCTCCAGTTAAAGGTTTTTGAAATAAAAAGCCTATAATAATTATTATAGAAATTGTAAGAAAAAGCGGATATTGATATTTAAAAAATGAATTCATATTTTATATTTATTAAACGTTAATTAATCATCTATTTTATTTGTCATTAAAAAAGCTGTTAAACCTCGTAAAAAATCTTTATCTTCAGGCTCTAATTTTAATAAAAATAAAAATACACTGTAAACAAAAAGAGTTAAAAATAAACTTATTGAAAGAGTTATTAAAGTATGATATGATAATATAAAAGGACGAATAAATAAAATTAAAATTATTAAAAATACAGCTGAAATAATAGGTTTTAATAAACTTATACTTAAAAATGAAAAATTAAAAATAATTTTAACTTCAATTGTACGAGCAATGCCCAATAATAACATTGAAATTAATGTTGATAGTGCCGCGCCAACCAAGCCAAAACGGGGAATTAAAATAATGTTTAAAATAAAATTTAGAACAAAAGCAATTAATGAATTTACAAATACAATATTAGTATAACCCGACATGCTTAGAAGTGGTCCTGCAGGACCCAAAATTGTCTGAAAAAATGCTCCAAAAGTTAACAAAATTAATACCGTCGAACTTGCCATATATTCAGGACCAAATATAAGTAAAACTTTTGTAGGAAATAAAATTAATATAGTAAATATTGGAATTGAAAACGTTAAAAGTAATCGAGTTACTAATTTGTATATTCTTTCCATTTCTATATATTTTTTCTTACTATCTAATTCTGAAATAGTTGGAGCATAAATACTTAGAAATGATAATAATAATGCTTGGAGTAAACCTGCGGTTCTTGCTGCAGGATGATATAATCCAACCGTTGTAGTATCAGTAAAATATCCAAGCATCAATATATCCATCCAATGCATCAAAACTTGAAGAATAGAAACAAGCATGAGTGGAATTGAATACTTAAGCAAATCATTATTAAATTTTGATTTAATTATAGATTGGATATTCATTACAACTAATTTTTTTAATATAAAAAACATAGTCAAGCAACCAGCAATTCCTGTTAAAGGTATAGGTAAGATAATAGCCATCTCTTTAGACATCAAATTAAATGATAATAGCATAGTTATTAATAGCACCGATGGATTCAATAGTTGTGTTATAATAACTTTATATTTTAATAATTTAAAACCTTGAGTTGAAAAAGCTGAAATTAATGTTGTAACATTAAATGGGATGGTACATGCAAAAAAAATAAGAGTTATTTTTAATAAATAACCACCATTAAATACTTGAACTAATAATGACGAAAATAATATCAATAATATCGATGATATTATTGAAAAAACCATCGACATTTTTAGAGCCGATTGAATAACTAATTGGATTTCTTTTTTTTGTTTTTCAATATCAAGTCTACTTACAAAACGCATCACTCCCGTTTCCAACCCCATTTTCGAAATCATTTCAACAATTATCATAATTGCATTTGCTAAAGAATAAATTCCTAAAAATTCAATACCAACCCATCTAGCAAGAATAGCTGTATATACATATCTATTAATATTCCCATAAACCATTCCAACGAAGGTTATACTTGATTCTTTTGCTATTTTACTAACTATATTCATTTTTTCATTAAATTAGAATATATAGATTCATATTTAGAAACTATTTTCAATCTAGAAAATTGTTCTTTTACAATTTCTCTACCCAGCCTTCCTTTATTAATCAATAAATCTTGATCTTTTAATAAGGTATTTATTTGGGGGGCCATAGAAGATATATCTGATATCCACAGACCATTTTCTGAATTAATGTTTATACCTTCTGCTCCTACCTCAGTTGTTAAAACAGCAGTACTGCATGCTAAGGAATGTAAGTTTTTCATTTTAATGCCTGCTCCAATTAATATTGGTGAGACCATCATCATTTGAGTTGATAAAAAATTATCAATATCATCTATAAAACCTAAATATGAAATTGAATTATTTTTTGCTATTTTTGAACTAATTTTATAAGGTAAACTTTTTCCAACTATATTTAATTTTATGTTGCTAGATAATTGTGGAATAATTTCATCTATTAAAATTCTTACAGCTTGTACATTGGGCTCCCTATTATATGAGCCTATAAAACATATTTCATTTATTTTTTTATATCCACTAGTTATTTGGGGAATATTTATCTGAGGTGGAATTATTTTTATGCGAGATTCACATCCAAGTTTTGATAAGTATTTTTTATCTTCATCTGATAATGTAATTACATAATCAAATTTATTTCCAATATTTGGTTCTAATCTTCTTGTCATTTTATAATATAGTCTATTTATTAATTTTCCATGTTTACTAGCCCGCTGGTATACTTTAGTTGAAATATCATGAAAATTAATTACTTTAGGGATATCTTTAACAATATCAGCATAATGATACATAATATTATATTCAAATTGAACGATGTCATAATTATTATTTTTTAATAATTTTTTTATCAAATTTTTCATCCTTACTTTTTTATATTTAGCAAAGAAAAAGGGTTCTTTCAATTTGGAAAAATGAACTATTGATTCCAAATTTTGTATAAAGGAATATATTTTATTTTTAATTTTTTTTTGATTTCTTAAATATAATAGTGGATGCACACAAATTCCTGATTTTTCTAATTTATGTATTTCACTTTTCTCAAAATCATTCACAAAACAAACTAAAGTTATTTTATATTTTGTTGCTAAAGAGATTATATTTCTAAATATTAATTGTGCTCCAGCATGACCTGAATTTTCGGATGGTAGATAGGGTGATAAAATTAGAATTTTCATACTAACTTTTTTATATCACGGCGTTCATTTTTAATAAGTTTTGTATCAATTAATGTAGAGTAAAGTTTTTTCCTACGATCTGAAAAATTAGTTTCACCAACTAACTCGCTATTAATTTTCATATAAACATCATTAAAATCCATGGATATCAATTCAGATAAATTTTCATCTAAATCAAAGTAACAACCTGGATGTTTTTCATATTTTTCCCTATCAAAAATAAAAAAACAAAGAGGCCTATTTAATAATAAATAATCAATACCTATACTTGAATAGTCGGTTATTAAGGCTGAACTCAATTTAAGAACAGGATATGGATCTAAATCCATATAACACATTCCTTCAATATTTAAATTAAGTCCATTACTTAAAACAAAATGACTTTTATAAACAAAATAATAATTTTGATCCGACGAAAATATTTTTGCTATTTTTTTTATTTCTTCTTCTAATATTTTCTGAGACTCTATATTATCCCTGTATGTTGGAATATAAAGAATAATTTTAATTCCTTTTGAATTAATTTTTTTTAATAAATCAAGCTGTTTATTCTTTTTATAATCTGAATAGGCTTCTTTTTTCAAAAAACTATTCCATCTAGGATAACCCATTTTGATTATTTTTGGTTTGAAAGGAATAAAATTTAAATAATATTCCGAATTAGTAGCATCTACAAAATAATTACAATAATAATTATTTAAATGAGGGTATATTTTAAAAATTATTGCCCATATTTTATCAAGCCATGATGTTTGATTAGCAACTACATCATTACCAATTTTTTTAATTGGTACTCCATGCCAAAACTGCACAATATTTAAATTAAGTAATAGTGGTGGAAGTAAATCAAAAGTACCATGTGAAATAATAACCATTTTTGAAAAGAGTTGATAATAAATACCTTTTAAACTAAAACTTTTATATGCTCTCTCAATATTATTCTGTTTTAAATCATTAATAACTGCTTGAGAATGGGAAATCCATATAGAATCTTTATTATTTTGGTTTTCTAAATAAAAATACTTGGAATTATCAATAAATGCACTACCACCAGCAGATCCAAAAATAAAATATTTCCTAGGAATAAGTCTTAATAATCTTAAAAAACCTATAAATAAATAGATAGGAAATAATAGTAAATAAAAATACTTTTTAAATCTATTTATTCTAAAATGACGAATCTGCATTTATTGTATATACACAATATTAATCTTTAACAAACAATACTTAAATAATAATTTTACTTTACTAATAATTTTTTTACATATTTTATTAAATGAAAACTCACCTCCTAAACTAGCCGAAACATGATGCCATAATTGTGCTTCAGGCCAATAATAAGAGAATATACCTTTATTTCTAGCTCGTAAACATAAATCAACATCTTCTGCATACATATTAAACTGTTCATCAAAGCCACCTAATTTATTAATAACTTCTAAAGATGTAAATAAACAGCAACCTGTTATATAATCTGTTTTCATTGGGATAGAATATCTATTAGAATCTATTTTACGTATTCCAATATGATAAATCTTAAATAGGAAAAATTTTATTTTCCCACCAGCATACCAAATTTTATCTGGATGATTATAATAAAATATTTTACCTCCATAAATATGATTGGATCCATATTTATCTTTTGCATTGTTTAAACTGACTAGAATATTTGAATCTACAATAGTATCATTATTCAATAATAATACATTTTCCGTTTTTTCATTATCTAGTTGTTCAAAACATTTATTATAACCACCAGCAAAACCATAATTCTTATCTAAACAAATAATTTCAACAGTTGGAAAATTATTTTTAATTAATTGAATAGAATTATCAGAAGAGTTATTATCAATTACAATAACTGAATAATTACTATAATTTATCTCCATTACTGACTCTAAACATTTCTTAATTAAATCAGCACCGTTCCAATTTAATATTAATATAGTAATATGTGACATCATAATTCTTTATATAGCATTTCTATGCTTTCAACAAATTTATCCCATGAAAAAACTTTCTTATAATTAGAAATAAAGTTTCGCATATTATCAAAATTTGATGTACCTAAATTATCATTAAGAATTTTAGCTAAATCAATATGGTTTTCTGATTCAAAAATAAAACCCGACTTCCCATTTTCTACTATCTCAGATAAGCCTTCAATATCAGATGCAATAATTGGGATATCATAATTATATGCAATTTGTGCGATACCACTTTGAGAAGCAGATTTATAAGGCAGAACAACTACATCAGATGCAGAAAAATATATATTCACTTGATCATCTGGTATATATCTATTAAACCATGTAATAGAATTCTTAAGACCTAATGATGATATTAGTGTTTGATATTTTGTTACATTACCATAACACTCTCCGGCAATTATTAAATTATAATTATTCTTATGCTTTAACAAAGCTAAACTCTTAATTAATACATCAAGCCCCTTATAGTCTCTAATTATACCAAAATAAAGTATAATATTTTCACTTTCTACTTTAAGCTTTGCTCTAGCTTCTTTTTTATTTATTTTTTCTTTAAAGGTATTGTAAATAGGATGAAAACTTTTTTTATAAATAGGATAATTAACAATATGTTTTAATTCTTTTTCCGTTTGAGATGATTGTACAATATGACCATCAAGTTTATTAAATAAAAAATTGATGAAATAATTACTTAATGGTATTTTTTCATGTGGAATTATATTATCACATAATGAAATTAATTTAGTAGTACACGATTTTTTTTTAATTATTTTTGCGATTACTCCAAGTGCTGGTGAAAAAAAAGGATTCCAAAACCTAAATATAACAAGGTCATAATTTTTACAAATTATTAAATTTGCAGTTTTATACCATGAAATTGGGTTAATAGTATCAATAATTCTAAACTTAGAATTATAATTCGATATATTTTCAAGATACTGTGTTTTTCCTGGGAACAAAAATTGTGGGTATTGCCTTTTATAATTAATAATATCTATTGAATGGTCAATAGATAATTTTTGGGCTAATATTGTTGTATGCTTTGAGATTCCGCCCCGGTAGGGTGGAGCAACAGAAATTAAAGCTATTTTCATTTATTTATTTTTATTAGAGAAAATAGTATGAATTTTTTTTTCAGGTATAACTGAGGCTTTGATAAGTAATTCTCCAAGCAACCCTATTGAAAAAAACCATAAACCAAGACCAAAAATCATTGCACCAAATACAATTAAAGCAAAATGTTTTTGAAATGGAATATTATTGAAAATTTTATCATAAATAGTGAAAAATTCACAACAAGCAGATATTGAAATAAAAAACAATCCTATTAAACCAAAAAAATGAAGAGGTTTATCAAAATATTTCCCTATAAATAAAACTGTAAATAAATCAAAAAAACCATGGAAAAACCTATTCCCACCATATTTAGTTACACCAAAAACTCTAGGTCTATGATTAACTTCAATTTCTGTTACTGAAAAACCTTTTTGTGCACCTAATGCTGGAATATATCTATGTAAACCACCGTACAAATCTATTGATTTTATAACCTTTTTTTTATATCCTTTCAATCCACAATTAAAATCATGAATTTTGATACCAGTAAATAATCTCGTAACCATATTAAAAAATTTGGATGGAATTCGCTTAGATAGCGGATCTTTTCGTTCTTTTTTCCAACCAGATACAATATCCCAACCTTCTTGAACTTTAGCTATGACCTTAGGAATTTCTGCTGCATCATCCTGTAAATCTGCATCCATAGTTATAATTATATCGCCATTTGCTCTTTCAAATCCCTGTGATAATGCATCAGCTTTACCATAATTTTTAAAAAAATGAATGATCTCAACTCTAGTATCTTGTTTTGCTATAACCTTCATCTTTTCATATGATTTATCTGTACTTCCATCATCAATAAAAATCATTTGCATTTTATCAAATGTAGCTAACGCTTCCGAAAGCTCTAAATGTAATTGATCTATTGATTCTTCTTCATTTAAAACTGGTATAATAATACTGATCGATAATTCATTATTCATAAATTTTATTAATTTTATTTTTAATTTTTTGATTTTCAGAATCTATTGAAAGTATTTTCTCATATAAAATAATAGCATCTGAAAACCTATTGACTTTAGTATAAATATCAGCAAGATGTTCCAAAATTACGGGGTTACCATTATTCATCTTTAAACTTTTCTCTAAATACTTTTGAGCTTTCTTATAAAAACCTAGTTTAAAATTTACCCATCCTAAAGTATCTAAATATGCTGAATTTTCAGGTTCCATTTCAACCGCTTTTTCAGCTAATACAAGAGCATACTGTAATTTTTCAATTGAAAGTGATTCTCGCTCTGCTAAAACATATGCATAATCATTTTTATATATTGAATTATCTTTATTATACTGAATTATATTATTAAATAACGAGTCAGAACGAGAAAATTCCTTTCTATATTCAAAAATCATTGCTAAAGTATGTTTTGCAAAAATATGTTCAGGTACAATTTTTAATACTTTATATAATGTTTTTTCAGCATTAACAAAATCTCCCATAGTATAAAGAATATTACCAAGAGTAAAATTAAAATTAATTTCATTAGGGAATTTATCTATAGCTAATAATAAAATCTCAATAGCTTTATCTACTATACCTAATTGTAAATAGGCAGATGATAATGCTTCATAACCAAATTGACTTTCTGGATAGTATTTTATAATGTCCTTACTAAGTAGTAATTCTTCATTAATATTATCTAATCTAGAATGTGCAATAAGATACAACTTTGATAATTCTAATGTTGCATGACCTTCAATATAAACAGGCTTAATAATATCAATAACTTGCTGATACTCTTCTAATCTCATGTAAAGTAAGCTTAAATTCATAATCGTTTCATGCGAAGACCCATGATTACCTATCCATTCTTCAATAAAAATTATACTCTCTGTTAAGGTACCTTGGCTATTACTTATTTCAATTAAAAGATTCAATATTTGAGGGCTATTTGATATAGATTTTAACTTTAACAAGATTGATTTAACTAGGTCTAAGTTATCTGTAGCATTCCCTAAATCATAAATTTTCGACAAGATTTTGTCATTTTCAGGATTTAATTTATAAATTTTTTCATATATTAATAATAAATCAGACCACTTTTGATTTTGATAATAAAAAGATACATATGTAGATAAAATTTCTATATCATTAGGAAATTTTGTATTAAGACTATCTAGCGTAGACTCAGCCTCTACATTTAAATCCATCTCAATATATAGATCATACAATTTAAAGCCAATTTCTTTTTTGTAGGGTATTAGCTTATGTATATCCTTTAAATACTCTATCGCAATAAAGTATTCACCCTTAAAAATTTGTAAATCAGCTATTGTTTCAAGTAACGTTGGAGATAATGGAATTACTTCAAATGCCTTTTCATAATAACTTTCTGCAATATTAATACTATCATTTAGCATATAATATTCTGCAATCATAAAATTTTCATATGCTTCTACCTCTGTTTGCTTACTAGCATATAAAATAAATACTGTAAAAATATATATAAATATATTATAGATCATAGTTAACTAATATCCATCATATATAAAAATAGGAGGGCATAAACCCTCCTATTAAACCAAATATATAAAAAACTTAAGCCTTTTTTGCTAAAAGTTCTTTTACTAATGCATCTGCACTTTTCCCCTCAGGAATTTGAACTATCTCATCATTAAAGCGCAATGCACCCGTCTTATTTGATCGACTAGATCTCACTATTTTTATATGGTTTTTTGCATTTTTTTTAGCATTTCCTACTTTTTCTCCAAAAGATTGCTTCTTTGCCATAAATTTTCCTTTTATATTTAAACTTTTATCATAAATTCAGCTATATATTACTAAAATATTCTTGATAATTCCGAGATATTTTACCCAATTACTTACCACCTACCAACCTAATACTATTATTTACTTTATTTTTTTTTGAATTAATCAAGGTATCTTGATCCGCTATTTCCGGAAGCTCTTGCACAGGCTCAGAAATAGAAGGGGAATTTTGAAAGATAGTTTTATCACTTATGATATTATTTAATTTAATATCTGGAACTTTATCTTGATTTATTAATATATAAGAACTTCCAAGTATCATCAAAAATGCTAAGCTTAATCCCATGGCAGGTATCGGTTCTAAACCAAATGGTTTTAAATTAAATAAATTATACCATAATCCATCTTTTTTATTTTCTATATTACTAATTTTATCTTTAAGAACACTTTCAAAGACTGAAGATGTCTGCACTGTGTCTAAAGAGTGCAAGATATTTATCATTTTAGAAACTTTATCTATTTTAGTGGCGCATTCTAAGCACTCACCTTTATGATTAATAATTTTTTCTTTTTGTTCTCTTTTAATTTCATCTTCAATAAAAGCAGAAATATTTTGTTCAAATTCATAACAATTCATTTAATATAATTCATCTCCTTTCTTAATTAACAACTCTTGTAATTTTAATCGCCCTCTATTAATTCGCGACTTTACTGTCCCAATAGGTAATTTCATAATTTTACTTATTTCATCATAAGAAAGTTCCTGAATATCTCTTAAAATAATAATAGTTTTAAAATCAACTGATAAACGTTCAAGAGCAATTTGTATATTTTTTTCAAAAGTACTATTAATATCCTTATCATCCGGACCAATGGCTTCACTTGAAATTACAAATTCTCTATCATCTTTACTTAAATCTGAAATTGAAAATGTTTTACGACGTTTAATCTTCCGCAATTCTGTTTTAGCTAAATTGGCAGCTATCGTATAAAGCCAAGTTGAAAACTTAGCAATTTCTTTATATGAGTCTTTATGAGTATACAATTTAAGGAACGTATCCTGTGTAAGATCTTCAGACTTATCTATATCATTAACAAATCTATATATAAAATTTATTAATCGATCTTTATATCTATGAACAATTTGATTAAATGCACCTATGTCTCCATTTTGAAATTTTTTTATCAATTGTTCATCTGTTAGTTCAAATTCAGACATATTAATTATTACATGTTTTTACTATCAATATTTCAATCAGCGCTAGGTCGTTTAAAGATGTCGTCTTTGATAAAACATCTAATTTACTTAGCTCATTTATCAACATATCTAATTCTTTTTTTGAATAAATTTTATTATATCTAGATATATTTGATGATATAATTTTATTAATTCCCGTAAATCCTCTAGGTTTATAATTAGACATCTTCTTCCATAACATTTGTTGATACATATAAACTAAATTAACTAATATCTGAGGGAACTTAATCCCATTCTCTATAAGAGACTTTCCAATTTTTAATGCTAAAACCATATTTTTATTACCCATACTGTCTTGAAAATCCCATATATTATATTTTCTATTCGCACCATTAATTTTATTAATATTTAACTCAGTAATTTCAATATTATCTAACAAAATTGAAGCTTGCTCTATTTCATTAACAACATTTGTTACAGAATCTCCATAATTTTCAATATAATATTCAATCGCATCATTAGAAATGTTAATTTTCCTATTATTAACAAATGATTTAACCCATTCTTTCATTTTAGACTTAAAAGGAGTTCTTGAATCTATAAGCTGTGCATTATCAGCAATGTTTTTTAAAAAACTATTTTTTAAATCATATTCATTTTCAATAATAAGTAAAATATTATTATTATTTGGTGATTGAATATAGCTCAATAATTCTTTTCTACTTTTTTGAGATATCATTTTTTTAATTTCTCTTACAATAATTAAACTCTTTTCTTCAAATAATGAAATAGCCGAAAGTTCCCTAAATAATCCTTGTTCTGAATCTAAATCTAAATAAAAATTTTTCTTAACTGCGTTATTAGAAAAAAAAGCTTTAGAAATCTCTTTTATTAAAAAATCTTCAAAAATATATTCACCACCATATATAGCATATACTCGACTAATTTCTTTTGCTCTAACTCTTCTAATAGCTTGTCCCACAGATAATGAATTAATTTTCATAAATTAAAAAAAAATAATATAAACGATAAAATAAAACAATAAGCTGAGAAAAGATAAAATTTTCCTTTAGTTATTACATTTAATAAAAAATTAATAACTAAATAACCTGATACAGCTGATGAAATAAAAGCAACAAATAAAGGCATTGAAAAAAAAACTTTATAATTTTCTAAAGAAATCAATTGTAAAAATGTAGCTCCAATCAATATTGGGATTGCCATATAAAATGAAAATTTTGCAGCTTGTTCATGCTTAATGCCCATAAATAATGCACAAGAAATAGTAATTCCTGATCTAGAAATTCCAGGCAAAAGAGCAAAAACCTGAGCAAAACCAATCATAATTGCTATCGACCAAATCATTTTTTTATTCGTTTTATTTATAATAAAATAAGTTAATCCTACAAAAATCCCTGTTATACCAAACATCCATTTCACTAATGAAGGAACAAAAGCATTCTCAATTACACTTTGAAATAAAAAACCAATTATAGCTGCTGGTAAAGTTGCTATAATCAAACAATGAACATAATTTTTAGCACCATAGTTGCCTTTGAAATAATTAACAATTATTTTTTGTAAATCCTGATAATAATAAATTAAAATTGATATTAATGTACCTAGATGCAAAATAACTTCAAAAAGTAAACCTTCATTAACAACACCTAAAAAATGTTGCACTATTACAAGATGGCCAGAACTACTAATTGGTAGGAATTCTGTAAGACCTTGTAGAACTCCTAAAATTAAAGATTCAATATAGTTCATTTTTTAATCATTAAAGTTGCATACATTCTACCAGCTTTTAGCCCATCTCTTCTATAGCTATGGCATGTACTTAATTCAAATGTACATAAGTTAGATATATTTATATTCTTTGGAAGAACACCCATACGCTCAAGCTCTATTTGAATTTCTAATTTTATATTAAGCTTTACCTTATTAGAATCGAGTAGCACTTTAGATTTACTACTATAAAATCTAGCAACATTATCATCAACTTCATAACAACATTGACCTATAGAAGGACCTAAATAGCACTTAACATTTTTTAATTGAGCACCTTTTTTAATCATTAAATTTATCCCTTTGCTTACGATCATTCCCTTAGTACCTCTCCATCCAGAATGAATTAACCCGAATATTTTACTTTTAGGGTCAAACAAATAAACAGGGACACAATCCGCAACTTTTATGGATAATATTAAATTCGGATTTGATGAAATAAGCCCATCTACATTTTCGTATTCTCCAGGTAAATTTACCCATTTAATCTTATTACCATGTACTTGCTCAGGAACAGCTGTTTTTTCAAGCTTTAAGCCTATTTTATCTAAATTGCTCTCTCTAGATCTTTTCTTTGGATTTAGCAGGAAATAAGCATTTACCTGATTACTAATAAATTTTGAAAAGTTTAAAACATCATGATTCTGCATGAACTAAATATAGCCTATTTAAAAGAAATGAATTTTGAAAAATAATATTATTTTATGGCGATTCTATAAATTCACCAAAATTGAAAACACCAATAAATTGAAGTCCTTCACTTAAAGTATATGTTCCCTCTCCATGAAACAGTCCTCCCTTGAACTCTCCACTATATATAGCTCCATTAGAAAAATAGTATGTTCCAAAACCCTCAAAAAGATCATTTTTAAATTCACCAGAATAAGTTTCAATATCATTTAAACTATTTATAGTATAAGCTCCAAAACCATCTTTTTTACCTTCTAAAAAGCTTCCAATATAAAATGATCCATTGCTATAGTAATAAGAACCTTGACCTTGAAATTTACCATTTTCAAAATTACCCATGTATTTATCACCATTATTTCCAATCCATTCCCCCAATCCATTTAAAGAACCATTATTAAATTCTCCTAAATAAGATGAACCATTACTCAATTTTAATTGCCCTTGGCCATTTTCTTTACCATTAAGAAAATCACCCTCAAATTCTGAACCATCTGAATATATAAATAATCCATAACCGTGGGCTAATCCATTAATAAAATCACCTGAATAAGTTGAACCATTTTCAAAAGATATAGAACCTATACCGAATATTTCATCATTACGAAATTCACCTTTATAATTACGTCCATCAAGAAAAATAAATTCTCCGTATCCATCTTTTTCACCATTATAAAAATAACCTTTATAAATCGACCCATCTTCATAAATATATTCTCCATATCCATCAAGACAATCTCCTTTTATACAATTCTGTGATAATAGAAAATGTATAAAAATAATTACTATCAAATTTTTAAGTTGAAATCGAATTATAATTTTATGCATAAGATATTTATATAAATTATTTTAAAAATATTAAAAAACTACATCTAAGTAGCCATTTATCTTTATTTTTTATTTCCTTGAAAGTTATTTTAAGAACTATATTCATAAAATAAAATCCTAAAATGATTAAAGATATTAACAACTAAAATATTAATAGAACACCATTATAATTCCTTTATAACTTACAAGTATATAATGAGAATCATTCTCATCTATTTCAATATTTTATAAAAGGATTTAAAATGAAGCTTATATTAATTAGTACAATTATATTTTTTTTAGGATGCAATATTCAATCTTCAAACGCTCATTCATTCAATCAGAATAAAAACTTAAATCAGTTGATTGATGCATATATATTTTTATCAGAGACTCATGATTTACTTCATATTATGATGGGAGAGCATGAAGGATCTCCTCTAGACTCATATACTAAATACCAAAGTGGGATTGATTCTTTAGCTAATAATCTTTATTTAAAACCAATCTTATATGGACTAAACAATATTCAAGTTCAGGATAATAATATGTTAATCAATGCAGATAAATTTGACGCTTTAGTTGACTATTATCAAATGGGAGTACAAATGATGATAGAAGGCATTCTAAAAGGTTATGGATATGATGGAAGAATGCCTCAAAATACTAAGGACTACCAAGCTATTAAAAAATATAACTTTTAATCTAAAATATAGAATAAATTTTGAATAAAATCTCAAATATTAAGAGAATTATCAAAGTTTAAATCTGAGGATTAATCGCAACTAACTTAGAAAATATCAAATGATAATTATAGTTTAGATATTATTCTAAAATTAAATTTATGAATCAAAAAGAAAAATATCAATATCAATCATTTTTTCAAAAAACACTTTAATTATTGACATTAAATTTTACTCTGCAACAGCAGATCTTATTGAAGATTGTACTATATATTGTAAAACAAACTCAATTTATTATACAGTCAAAAATGACAATATCGTTTATTTTGAAGTAGTAAAAACTTACTAAACAATCTCCTCCCACCCAGGCAGCCATTTTGAATTATCATTTATATCAGTTATTTTAACTCTAAATGTATTGTTTTTATCACAGATTGAAAATATTTCTAATTCTTTATTATTTATAAAAACATTTCTAACCTCATAATGTCTCCAGCCATTTAATTGTTCTACTGAAGTCCATTTTGAATGTAAATATTTTTTCATTAGGTTCATTATTATAACTTATTTAATTAAATCTTTTCAATATTTCAAATATTATTTTATAAAATTCAAATAATTATCATTTAAATGTATAAATAAAATAATAATATATTATTCAATCATATTCATCTTAAATATTATATACTATAAAAATAGTATTTAATTAAATAATTCATATTACTATTTACAATTCATATTTTTTATCATTAATTATCTTAAATATCATTTTTACAAAATACTAAGATTTAGTCTACCCAAATCATTCCAATACAAATTAGGCACTTCTAGATTATTAAAAGGTCTTAGAAACATTTTTTTTCGAACTAATAATAAAATACAAATAATTGAAGGATTAATTGATTGGGAAAAACTTACTTTTTATTTTTCAGCTTCATACCATACTTTTTACAAAGCACAAACTACAGGTATAGAAAATAGAATAATCAGGACAGCTTTAACTGTATTAAATGGTGAAGATACTGCAATTGACGTTGGTAGTAATTATGGGTTTATTACTATCGTCATGGGTAAATACTTATTCCCTAAAGGAAAAGTAGTATCATTTGAAATAGATCATTCTGTTTGTCAAGTTTTGAAAAACACTATAAACAAAAATAATCTTTCAAATAATATAAATTTAATAGAAAAAGGGGCAGGTTCAAAAGAGTCCACCAATAAAACAACAATAGATAAAATTGTCAGCGAACAGAAATTAAGCAAAATTAAATTTTTAAAAATTGATGTTGATGGAGATGATTTAGATGTTTTAATTGGTGCCTATAATACTCTTAATCAATTTCATCCAACAGTTGTAATTGAAATGACAAAACATGAGAAGAAGATCTATGAGTTTTTAATTAATTGTGGTTATAAATACTTCATAAATCAATCAAATGAAACTGTACATATTGATAACAATAGCTGGCCACCGAACCTTATTGCATCTACGAAAAAATTATTTATCCCTAAAAAAATATTTTAAGGTAAATTGTTTTATTTCTGACTTAAAACTTATAAAACTAGTTTTTCTAAAACGTGGAAAACTATTAAAAGTAGAGAGGAAAAGTTAAATAGAGAGGTTATTTCAGAGTATACGGATTTTGATATTGTGTTTGTTGAGATGGGTTAATTATCTAATATGAAATTAACCAATGTCACTACATCAAGAACGTTTAAGTATCTATCAGAATTTATGTCACCACATTCATCATATTCTACCTCAAGAATAAGAGTAATCATTGATACTATATCAAGAACATCAAAAAGTGAATCATTATTTATATCACCAAGTATACATTCAGAACAAAAACCAAGTGAGTTAGTTCCATCCCAATCTTCACTACAATCACCACAATCGTATCCTAATTCAGTACAATTAAATGATACATTAGAATCATCACAGAAACCATCACCTAACCATTCTTCAAAATAAGTTGACAACACACAAAACTCATAACAATCATAATAACCATACTCATCACCTACCTGGCACTCATTCCCAGGATTAAAACATTCCGAGGTATCTTGATATCCTAAATAATCATCAACACATTCTGGATAAGGTGGACAAAGTTGATTGTTTGTTAAAAATACATAATTTAGATTACAAATCTCTGGTGGTATTTCACCCATAAATTGATTGTAAGATAAATCCAAAACATATAAATTCGATAAGTTTCCAATCTCAGGGGGTATCTCTCCTATGAGTTGATTAGAAGATAAATTCAATTCAGATAAATTTGTGAGATTTCCTACCTCTACTGGTATCTCTCCAACAAGTTCATTATAACTTAAAATCAAATTTGTTAAATTTGTCAGATTTTCAATCTCAGGAGGTATTTCAATCGTAAGTTGATTGTTTTCTAATCTTAATAATTCTAAACTATTTAAAGAGTATAATTCAACTGGAATTCCTGTTATTTGATTAAAACCTATATCGAGAGTTTTTAGATTAACTAAATTACCAATCTCTGATGGAATACTTATAAAATCATTTCCATAAAGAAATAATGACTGAAGATTAACAAGATTCCCAATTTCAGGAGGTATTACTGTCAACTCATTTCCACCTAAATATAAATCTGTTATATTTACCAACTGACCAATTTCAGAGGGAATCTCTCCAAATAATGGCGGATAATCTGAACCTTCCTGATAAGAGAGGTTTATGAATGTTGTATTTTCAATATTATAACACTCACCCCATAACTCAACTTCTGCTTCTTCATCACAATCCTGTCCCCACCCAACACTCATAAACGAGTAGAATAGTAGTAAAAATATAGTTTTTCGACGTAATCCCATATTTTAATATAAACTATAAAGAAAGGAAAGTCAAATCAGGTTGATCACATTAATAGATGGAAAATAAAAAAAATCCAAATATCCAATATTTAGAGCTCTTTTCTTTACTTAGTGGTAAGTTCTTGACGGTATATCTAAAAGTGTCTTTAAGAGGGTGTTTCTCATCGAGAAAAGGGATTGTAGATGGAAGTCAAAATCATTCGACTGTTACTGATTTAGCTAAATTTCTTGGCATATCTACGTTAGATCCTTTCATAAGAGCTATATGATAAGCTAGCAACTGTAAAGGTATAGTAGTTAAAATTGCCTGCAAACAATGATGAACTCGTGGGACCTCTATTATGTGATCAGAATATCTTTTTAATTCCGCATTTACTTCAGAGGTAATAATTATAATTTTCCCTCCTCTAGCACGAACCTCTTGAATATTTGAAACAATTTTTTCATATCCTTTTTCTGTAACTATAAATACTACAGGCATATTTTCGTCAATAAGGGCAATAGGACCATGTTTCATTTCTGCAGCAGGATAACCTTCAGCATGAATGTAAGATATTTCTTTAAGTTTCAATGCTCCTTCTAATGCAACTGGAAATTGATAACCTCTTCCTAAATAAAGAAAATTTTCAGCCTCTTTAAAATCTTTTGCTATTTGTATAATATTATTTTTTCCATCTAACATATTTTGAATTAAACTAGGAAGAGATTTTAAATCATTAATTATTGGAGCAATATTTACTAAATCATTATTTTTCTTCTGTGCTAATAATATACCAATTAAATTAAAAATAGTTACTTGTGAGGTAAATGCTTTGGTAGATGCAACCCCTATTTCTGGACCAGCATGGATATAAACTCCGCAATGAGTTTCACGAGCTATACTACTACCAACGACATTAACAATTCCCAGTGTTAGCGCACCCTTTTCTCTAGCTTTTTTTATTGCAGCTAAAGTATCAGCAGTCTCTCCGGATTGGCTAACAGAAATAACTAAGGATCCAGCATTCACGGCATTCTCCCGATATCTAAATTCTGAAGCATATTCAACTTTCACAGGTACATGCAATAACTCTTCTAATATATAGCTCCCTATCAATGCAGCATGCCATGAAGTACCACAAGCCGTAATATATATATAATTAGCATCTAAAATTTGTTGCAACCAATCATAAATACCACCGAGGTTAACTGTAAGATTTTCTGTATTAACACGACCTCTTAATGCTTCTGATATAGTATGAGCTTGCTCATTGATTTCTTTTAACATAAAGTGATCATATCCACCTTTTTCTATCTCAACTAAATTATATTTAATCTCTTCTACTTGCTTAGAAACAAGCATATTAGCTTTAATATTTATGACTTGATAATTACTAGAATTAATTACAGCTAACTCACCTTCATCTAAAAAAACAATTTTACGTGTATATTCTATAATTGGAGAAGAATCAGAAGCTATAAAATATTCATTCTCACCAATTCCTAATAATAAAGGACTACCAAATCTTGCTGCAATTATAGTATCAGGATAATCCTTACATAGAACAGCTATCCCATATGCTCCAACAACCTCATTTAATGCTAAACGTACTGTCTCAACAAAATCTAGCTTTTCTTTTTTATAAAGATAACCTATAAATTGAACTAAAACCTCAGTATCTGTTTCAGTTTTACAAACAATACCATTATCCAACAATAACTGTTTTAGAGCATTATAATTTTCTATAATTCCATTATGAACAAGAGCAAAATTGCCACTTTCATCCCAATGAGGATGAGAATTAATTGTGTTTGGCTCTCCGTGTGTAGCCCATCTCGTATGTCCAATTCCAACTCCACCCAAATGATCATCTGAATTCATTGATGAATGTAATTTAGCAACCTTGCCTTTTACCTTAGTAATTTCAAGATTATTATTATATAAAGTTGAAATGCCAGCTGAATCATATCCACGATATTCTAACCGCTTCAAACCTTTCATAATAACTTCTTTAGCATTTTTACTTCCTATATATCCTACAATTCCGCACATAGTATAAGTTATTTAATATTTGTTAGTTGTTTTATCAATTTTATTCCCATTCAATAGTACCCGGAGGCTTAGAAGTAATATCGTAGACTACCCTATTAACACCTCTAACTCTATTAATAATTTCATTAGCACATTTATTGAGAATATTGTGAGGCAAATTATAATATTCTGCTGTCATTCCATCAACACTTGTTACAGCTCTTAAAGCAATTAAATTTTCATAGGTTCGCGCATCACCCATAACACCAACAGTTTTAGTTGGTACAAGTACTGCAAATGCTTGCCATATTTTATTATATTCTCCAGTTTCATGCAAGATATTAATAAATATATCATCGGCCTCTTGAAGTATTGATATATACTCTGATGTTATTTCACCTAGTATTCTTACTGCTAAACCTGGTCCTGGAAAAGGATGTCTATTTATTACAAATTTAGGAAGGCCTAACTCTTCACCAACCTTCCTGACCTCATCTTTAAATAGATCTCTTATTGGTTCAATTAATTTAAAGTCCATATCTTCAGGTAGTCCGCCCACATTATGATGAGATTTTATAGTTACTGCTGGTCCTAGAGCACTTCCTCCTGATTCAATGACATCAGGGTAAAGTGTTCCTTGAGCAAGAAATTCTGCTGCTGCATCTTTATTTGCAATTTTTTCAAATGCTCTAATAAATTGTTCTCCAATAATTTTTCTTTTTTTTTCAGGATCAATAACACCACTTAAACTATACAGAAATTTTTCTGTATAATCATATTTTTTAATATTTAAACCTAAACCATCTTTTAACGTTCCCATAACCTGATCAGCTTCACCCTTCCTTAAAAGTCCATGATCAATAAAAACACAAGAAGAGCGTTCACCTATCGCTCTATGAAGTAATGTACCAACTACAGATGAATCAACACCCCCACTAATACCAGTTATAACCCTTCCAGTATCTCCTGCTAGATCTTGAATTTTAGATATAGATTCATTAATAAAATTAGCTGCAGTCCAATCTGGATTACAGTTTGCTATTTTAAATAAAAAATTATTAATTATCTTTTCACCTTCAATAGTATGAATAACCTCTGGATGAAATTGAACTCCATACTTAGGGTCTTCTTTATGCTCAACTGCCGCAATTACTCCGTTAGATGAACGAGCAATAATTTTATATCTATTTCCTAAATTATCCACTTCATCACCGTGACTCATCCACACTTTAGAAGGATTAGCAATATTTTTTAACAAAATAGATTCTTCCAATTTATTAATTTCAGAAAAACCATATTCACCTTGACCTTTATTACCTACACGACCACCACTATTTTTAATTAGTAATTGCATTCCATAACATATACCAAGCATTGGCACTTCTAGTTTTAAAATATCTAAATCTATTTGAGGTGCATTTGCAGTATAAACGCTAGATGGACCACCAGACAATATAATAGCTTGAATATTTTTTTTTCTTAAATCTCTAGCTGTATATGTATGAGGAAATATTTCTGAATATACATTCTGTTCTCTAATTCTTCTTGCAATTAACTGAGTATATTGAGAACCAAAATCAATAACTGCTATCATTTTATTAATCATTTATATATTATCACTATTGTTTAATATTAATTGTTCATCTGTTTTAAAAAACATGAAAAGATCACTCAACGTTTTTTTTAAATCTTTTCTATCAACTATATTATCAATAAATCCTTTTTCTAATAAAAACTCAGAACGCTGAAATCCTTCAGGTAAATCTTCACCAATAGTTTGCTTAATAACTCTAGCTCCAGCAAAACCAATTAATGCATTGGGTTCAGCTAAAATAATATCACCAAGCATAGCAAAGCTTGCAGTTGTACCTCCTGTTGTCGGGTCTGTTAATAAGGTAATATAAAATCCCCCCTGATCAGAGTAATTAGCCAACATTGAACTTATTTTTGCCATTTGCATTAAACTATATGCCCCTTCCTGCATTCTCGCTCCGCCTGAAGCAGTAATGATTAAAAGAGGCAATCTCTCCTTGGTCGCTCTATCTATCGCCAAACTTATCTTTTCACCTACAACAGATCCCATACTACCACCTATAAACGAAAAATCCATTATAGCTACAACAGTTCTAATACCATTAATAAAACCTATAATAGATTTCACAGCATCTTGACTGCCAGTTGACTCTTGCGCTTTTTTTAACTGTTCTGTATATTTCTTAGTTGCTTCAAAATTAAGCGGGTCAACGGATGAAACCATTTCACCAATTTCTTCATATTTATTTTGATCGATTAAAAGATGTATATAATTATCACTATTGATTCGAAAATGATGACTACAACTAGTACATACGAAATAATTCTCTTCTAACATTTTTCTATAAACAACTTCCTGGCATTGAGGGCACTTGAGCCACATACCTTCAGCTATTTCCCGTTTATCTAAAGTCTTAATTTTTTCAGATTTTCTTCTAAACCATTCTGTCATTTTAAGCTATTTCCAAATCATATAAAATTGCATCATCACCTTGTGAGTAATAGTTTTTACGTATACCTACTTGAATAAACCCTAATGATTTATAACATTTTCTAGCAGTGATATTATTAATACTAACTTCTAATAAAATAATGTTTACTTTTCTATTTTTAGCTCTCATTATTATATGCTTAATTAACGAACTTCCAATTTTTTGTCCTAAAAAATCTGGATGAACTGCAATATTATTTAAATGAAATTGATCTTCTATTTTAGAAACAAATATATACCCAATAACATTACCATTCAATTTATAAACCCAATTTTCAGAATTAAAGCCATTTTGTAAATCTTTTATTATTTGATTCCTTGTCCAAGGCCTTGTAAAAGATATTCTTTCTATTGATAAAATATCCTCAAGTTGATTTATTCTAGCAGAACATATCAACCTATTAAATTTCCCCTAATTTAAAGTCAGTTACGTAATTAGGTGAAACTTCACTTAAGTTATGAATTTTCCATTTAGAAAAATTTTTAATAGCTAACTCACCTACACTTTTAGCTGACATCGGAGCTAATTCCTTTTCTGATAATTTAATAATTTTGCTCATATTATAACCAAATAGTGGCTTTAACTTATCGCTATCAAATACTTCACATGAAATCGGTAAAATAGGATTTCCATTTTGAAAGCGTTGCTGAAAAACAAAGTTTTTATGAGAATAAAGGACAATATAATAATATCCATTATTATCTATATTATAATTCATAGCTTCTAAAGTTGGTACAGGTATAATGGGTATTTTAGCAGCCATAGCTAACCCTTTTGCAAAACTCATTCCAATTCTTAAACCTGTATATGAACCTGGCCCTGAAGATACCGCAATTGCATCTAAACAAGATAATTCCAAATCATATTTTTTAATAAGCTTATCAATTGTAATAGGCAACCTTTCACCATGAACTCTTGGTTTATCAATTTCATCTATTTCAATTAACTTATTGTCTAAAAATAATGCTACACCACAAACTGTTGAAGCTGATTCAATTGCTAATAAATTCATTTTATAATAAAATTATCTCTCTCTTATTTTTTCCTTGATGATTAAAATTAATTCTAATCGTATTTTGAGGTAGAAGACGAGTAATTCTCTCTGCCCATTCAATTATTACTATATTTTGACTAGAAAAATAATCACTTATACCTAAATGGATCCACCTATCAACCTCATCTTCTCTATAACAATCAATATGAATAATTGATAATTTAGCATCATATTCATTTACCAATGTAAATGTTGGTGATGTTACTGGTTTTTTGAAATCTAAACCTTTTAAGATACCTTTCGTGAATGTTGTTTTACCAGAAGCCAATTCTCCTTCAAACGCAAAAACATCACCTAACTCTATAAAATTAGAAAATTGCTCTCCTAATTTAATGGTTTCATCAGCATTATTCGTTATGCTGCCTTTCCAGCCAAGCTTCATTTATTTTTTCCTTTTAAGGTAC
>MDSW01065730.1_pt1 | contig 42210 bp, 27 predicted proteins | sample 811171 | NCBI WGS metagenome assembly MDSW01 (sample SAMN05326641, study PRJNA326480) | marine metagenome | isolation source: seawater | place: Atlantic Ocean: North West | collected 2012
AATGAATCGAAGGATGCTAACTGTGCAGCCCTTCTGATTGACTTAGTTGGAAGAGTCTTACCATCGTTAGTGTCATCACCATTAACCGCAGATACATAATATCTGTTTTCATACAGACCTTGACCACCAGTGTTAAATCCAATGGTATTGTCTTCTTGTAGAGAAAGAACCTGACCAACCTTACCAAGTCTTGCAGGTAACGTTAGCGTATAGTCCGTTGCAACACCAGAGTTGGATGTCTTCAGGGTTACATTTCTAGAAAGACCTGTGGTGGTGTTAATACCAGATAGAGTCAATGCTGACATGATACCAGCATTCGCTACAAGAGTGCTGATGCCTACCATGTCGGTAGAATCGCCATCAATAGTAATGCCAGTGGTTCCAATACCAATCTTGACTTCTCCACTGACTCTCATGTCGCCAGTCATGTGGAATGTAGTCTGACCTACACCATTGATAGTTGCGGTTCCGAAGGTAGAAACACCAGTATTCTTTTGATCAACACCGAATAGGTCCTGAGTTACGGTTAAAATACCAATAACTGCACGGTCAAAGTTTGCAGAATCTGCAATGTTACTTCCTTGAATTTGAACTGAGGTAAAGATACCAGTGTTTGCATATACACTATGAATACCCAAACCAGATGCAAATCCAGTAGTAAGTCCTAGGTATGTACCAATACCGTTATTAAAGTTGAGATTATTGAAATTTGAATCAGCAACATTGATATCGGTAAAGATACCCGCATTGATATAAGCATGGTCGATTACTACACTATTAATACCAACAGAAGAACCAAGAGAAACAGCGTCGGTTGCAGTAAGTCTGGTTGCGTTTAGATCTTCACTGACAGTGAAATTAGTAGCAAAACCAGTGTTAAATCTCAGTTCGTTGGTATTTTGAGTAGTTACATTGACATCAGTAAAGATACCAGAATTGATGTATGCAAGAGGAGTTGTAACCTCTTCTATAGCTGCAGCTGTAATGATACCAGTCTGAATTTCAGCTCTATCGATATAAGCACTACTAATTCCTGCAGAAGTAATGATACCAGCAGCAATATTTGCAGTTCCTACTTGTAGTAGTGGAGTATCAAGAGCAGTTGCAACACCAACGTTTGCATAAACATTGGTTGCATAGACATCAGTTACATGTAGTACAGTACCGACACCAACATCAAAGTTTGAAAGATCTGTAAAGGAAGTGGTAATACCAACTTCACCAATGACAGAGTTAGTAATATTGAGGTCTGTTACGATACCACTATTGATATAAGCAGTACCACCATAAGAAACATCATAATTTAGATTTGTAGATACTAGTGAAGTAATAACACCACTTCCTGCTGCAATATCACCAGCAGTTACATTGATAGTTCCTACTCTCTCAACTTCTAGGTGAGTGCCTTCAAATCTTCCATAGTTTGGATTTGTTATTAAGAAGTCTGATGTAATACCAGTTGTGGCACCCCAATAAACGTCTCTCTTGAGTGAGATTTGGAAATCTCCATTGGATACCGCAGCCTCTGCAGCATATGAAACTATAATACTACCGATTCCAATAGAACCTACAATTGGAGGAGTACCTGTAAATGCGGTTGGGTTTTCAACAGTATCACCAATTTCAACATTAGATGTATTAACACCAGTAATTACAGTAAGACCAAGACCAATAGATCCACCAGTGACTGTAAATAATTCATCTCTAGTGTTTGTTGCGGGTGCAGATAAAGTAATAGCACTAACGCCAATAGCAGCAATAGTAGTTCCTTCCGCTGTTGCTCCAAAAGTGATACCGTATCCTACGACAGCCCCTGCAGTATTAATACCCGTAATAGTAGATACTGCTACTCCATCCAAGTAACCGAAACTAGTTGTAATAGATCCAGTTCTTTCAATTGGTTGATTTACAAATACTGTACCAATACCAATGTCAGAAACTATAGCATCATTTTTAATCGTATATAAGGATGTTGTTCCTGCTACAGATACTGTATCTCCACGGAAAATACGAGAAGTATCGATACCAGTAATTTGGAATGGTAGATAATCGATTGTACTACCATTTTTTGCAATATCTCCAGTATTATTTGCTACAATATACTTTGCAGTTAAAATACCAGGTCCGACAGTTCCTCCAATGTTTACATTAGGTTCGACAGATAAACCATGTCCTTTGTAGGAAGTAGCGGTTCCAAATGCAATATGAGATACGGTCAGATCACCATCTCTAATTTCTACATTATCAATAACAGTAGCAGCTGCAGATACCCAAATACCCTGAGCAAATGTTGCACCACCACTGACCGTTGTAAATCCAGTTACATTAAGATCTCCAGTTATTTCGGCTTGTCCTCCGATATCAAGATCACCTGCACCATAGATAAATCCACTATTGACACTTAAGTTACCACTATTAAGGATAACGTTGTCGCCAAATGTACCTGTTTGTTCGACTGATATATTAACTGCGGTTAGTGATGTTACAATACCAGTGGTAACTGTGAGACTCTGAGAATTGAAAGAAGTCGCAATACCAGAATTCATGCGAACAACACCGTTATCACTGACGTTGAAATAACATCTGTCAGAAACAACGTAGTTCTGCATAGTGAGACCGACACCTGTTATGTCGTTCTCTGAAATAAGTCTATTTGCAGTCCACTGTCCAGCGACTTGACCAGTAGATTGTCCTTCAATCGCACCAACACTGAATAATCTACCACCTAGAACAGAAAGACCTGCACCGATGGTTGCAATACCAGAAACTTCTAGATCTTCACCAATTTTAGCAAACTTAGTTAGTTGAAGATTACCCGCACCAATACTACCAATACCAGCACTATCAAAATATGCAGTGAAAGAAATAGTAGAGAATTCGCCAAACCTAAAAGTTTGGCGATTGGTCATCTTAATGTCAGTTGATGTAGTCAGAATAGCATTATTGCTTATTCTGATGTCAGTATCATTGATAATTTCAGTAATTGTTGTATTTGCAGGAATATTACTGGTTCCATTAATGTCGTCAGTAACGACCATTCCTACAGAAATACCTTCGTCAGGATCATCAATAGTAACGACATTGGATCCTGCGGTTGTACTACCTGGCTGAATTGATACACCTGCAGTAGTATTAAGAGCTGGTTTATCAATTCCAATTGTGCCAGCACCAATAGAGAAAACTCTAGTATCATCTTGAATACCAGGTCCAGTTATTCTCCAAGTATTAGCAATACCAGAGGTATCAATACCGACAATTTGTTGTGGACCACTGAGGGGGTCTACACCATCATAATATCCATCCAATTCACCACTTTGAGCGGCAAAATATCCAGTATCAAAAGTGTCGGAGAGAGTAATAGTTGATTGTCCAACACCTGTGACAGTTGAAGTAGTTGCACCAGCGCCAATAGTTGCACCACTACCAACGTGAGTTTGTGGTCCAAGAGCAAATCTATTTCCAATATCAATACCATCGGTATTAATACCAGTAATGGTATTCTGGTTATCGAAGTACGAAATAATACCAGTATAAGTTAATGTAGGATCAGGGAGCATGAAGAGGTCGCCCCTGACATCAGTCTTTCCTTTTACATATAAACCTTCGCTAAGTGATCCCGTCCCAATACCAATTGCGGTTTTATTTAATATTTTTTGCTCTGCTAAGGTTCCAACTAGGGGAAGACCTCCTTGAGTCACACCATCATGTACAATTGCCACATCATTAGTGGTATCAATTGTTAGTTCTCCGACCGCACCTGTGAAAACAGCATGTTCGGCTGCTGTACCCCTTCTTAGTTGTACCTGTTTGGTCATAGTACGACGTGCTCTTCAACTACTACTTTCTCTGATATATTTAGTATCTTAAATTATACATACATATACTCTTTCGGGTTCAAACTCGCGTTTTTCTGTTCCGCCACCTGAAGCGCCACCACCAGCCAGACCACCAAGTCCACCTGGACCCTGAGCTGCCTCTCCATTGGGATCGTACTTGCCAAGATAAATTGTACCAACACCAATATAAGGTGTACGTGCATATGCTTCAAGTCCAGATGCAAGACCGAATAGTCCCCCTGTTCCGTTGTAAGGTCTGGAAATAGATTCGTCTCCAGATCCAAGTATGGTGATTGTTCCGCCACCATTGAAGTTTGGAATGAATCGAACATCTGGGAAAAGAAGTTCTCCAGATAGTTTGAAGAGAACTGTATTTCCATCAGTAAAGTCTCTTTCAACCTTGGTGGAACCAGAACCAGAAAGTGTAATCTGACCAATTCCGACATATGGATAATCGGATTCGAGTCTGGTTTCTGCAGATCCATCAATGTCAACAAGTACAACACCACCAACTGGTGCCCACTCGACTCTTTCTGCAGCGCCACTGAGTTTTCTGAGAGATCCAGAACCTTGATATGTTGATTTGGTAAACGATTCTGCACCGATTCCTGAAAGAGTAATATCGACTGTAGAATCTTGAGAGAATCCACGAAGTACTTTTGTTTCTCCCGCAGAAGTGAGAGTAATTGTTCCAGATGCCTCGAAGACGAATAGATCTTCTTCTGCGGTCGCTGCAGCATCAGAAATCTGGATGAGAGCGGTTTCTGTGAGACCAGAAGATTGTCTAGTAAAGGAGTTATCGGATTCGTCTTGTGAATCGCAACCGATATCAACAGAGTCACAAGTAGGTTCACTCTTACCAATACGGAATAAACCACCACCTGGATAGTTTGGAACCCACTGATTTTTAGATTCTCCAGATAGAACAATTCGACCAGATCCTTCTTCAACGGAGGTGGTTTTAACATCAACTGGATCGTTACTGAGTGTAATAACACCAGATCCAATAACAGGTGCTCTCTGATAAGACTCACTTCCCTGTCCAGAGAATGTATAGAGAACTGTTCCATCTGCAGGATCTGCAGTTCTAGATTCTGCGGATCCACCTGCAACGAATAGAGATCCAGTGCCAATCTGAGAGTTGGTAACTTTAATATCCGACGCAGAACCAGAGAAAGTACCAGTACCAGATCCAACATAATCAAAGGTTCTCCTCTCCACCATCTCGGCGGTTTGAGTGGAGATTGTGATGATACCAGAAGTACCAGGATCACGATCATCACCATAGTAACCATAATTAGCAATTTCTCTACAAGAACCGACACCAGAGATGTCGAAGAGTGCCGTAGTTACATCATCATCAACTTGGTTACCATATGCCTCTGAAGCAATACCAGTGACATTGATAGTACCACCACCAAAGTATGGTAGTAGAGCCCTAGTAATTGTAAGACCCCTATCATCATTAAGTCTAAAGGTTCCGATACCAGGACTACCAGGTCCTTCAACTCCACCAGCATTACCTGGGTAAATTGGTGAGTAGTATCTTCCACCAATTGGATTTCCAGCAATATCAAATCCAGCTGGACCGATGGAGAACAGAATACCAGTTGTACCGATACCAATATTCTTATCAATACCATAATGTGGGGTATAATCAATATCTGGATGATTCAGTTCACCAAATACGGTGATAATACCTGAAGTACCAGGATCTCTATCATCACCATAATAACCGTAGACGCCGATTTCTCTAGTTGCTGCGGCTCCAGAAATCGTTGCAATTCCAGACCCAACATAATCATCCGTCTGTCTCTCAACCAGAGTTCCAGTGAGAGTGATTGTAGAAGCAACACCAACTTCACGAGCAGTGAACTTCTCGTCAGTACCGACTCCAGAAATTACAACATTGACAGTTCTTTCTGGAGTCTGCGCTGATAGTGCCTCCAGACCAGTTCCAGAGAAATCATATAGAACAGTGCCAACTGGGGGATCCCAGGTGATAGATTCTGCAGCACCTTGAGTAGTGAATAGTGTTCCAAGACCGACATGACTGAAGGTTCTGATTGGGTCTTCAATCTCACCGCTGATCTGGATGCCAGTGGTTCCGATACCGATGTTCTTATCAATACCATAATGAGGCGTGTAATCGACCTCTGGGTGGACGAGAGGTCTGCCTGAGATGGTGATACCACCAGAAGTGCCAGCACCAGTAACTTCGTAAAGATATAAAAGTCTTGTTTCGCCTTCTGTAGTCTGGTCGAAGAAGATTGTGCCGAATGGTCTCTTGATGAGATCTGTTTCGGTAATAAGTCCCCAATTATCATCAACTCCACCAACGGGAGTGGTAATGAATCCCCAACTGATTGGAGCTGCCTGATCATAGACATAACCCCAATCTTCTGTACCAAATCCGACAGAGGATTTATTGTAACTCCAAGTTACACTTTCTTCTTTCTCTCCAAATCCAAATAGTGATCCAGCACCAACCCAATCGGCAGTGAATACTACATTAGTAGGTACAGAACCCGCATCAAGTGTAATAATACCCGATGTACCAGGATCGTTATCGTCTCCGTAATAACCGTAATTCCATTCTTGTTTGGTTAGACCAACACCACCAGTGGTGAACAATATGGTATCTTCTGGAGTCTGAGCTACAAACTTCTCGACAGAAGATCCAGAAATGCTGTATAGTTGGTTGTTCTCTGGTGGGTTAAAAGAGACTTTCTCCGTAGCACCCACGGTGCTTTCATCAAATCGGAGAGTTCCTGAAGCTTCACCAGTTTGTCTTATTAATCTTATACCACCGTCTTCTCTGATCTCAAATAGTTGACCAGTACCGACCCAAACCTTGACAAGTTTCTTGAGTACTTCTCCAGCAAGAATAATGTAGAGATCGAGTGGAGGAGTGTAATCTTTAGTAGTCTTAGCCTCTCCAGTAATTCCTTCAACTGTGAGACCACCACCAGGATATTGATCCTGGGTTTCGTATATAAATCCGTAATTTAAATATGGTAGATACGCAGGATTATGAGCCTGGTCCTCAGTTAATCCCGTACTATCATAAGTTTGAACAGTTTCGTCAAAACTTCCTGGATTCTGAAGAAGTTCTCCATTTGCATCTAATGGATAATATAAATCAGTACTATAATCTGGTACAGATTGAACTGGTAATCCTTCACCAAAATCAACAGTATCTGGGCCAGTAGTATCCGCAATAGAACCATAATCTTCCGCGATAAACGGAAAATCTGCCTGTATTATATTAAACTTGAATACATTCGGCATCAATTCGACCTAACATATAGTTTAGAGATCACAAAGGAGGGGATCGCTTCATAATAAGCAACCCCCTCACAATTCAAAACTATTAAATTAAGAAAAAAGATCAAATATCAGTCAAGTGCGACGTTAAGTGTGATCTTGATTTGGTCACCGTTGTTCTGGATAGTGTATGGACCATTTGTGAATCTCTCAGCATACATGATGCTGGAATAGAGAGTCGCAGTTCCAACACCTGCAGCTCCGTTTTGAGTTGGATTGATTGCGGGAGTACAGACGAACTCGTCGTTATTGATTGTCTTGAAGACAGTGTAGGTTCCAGAAGAGGTTGTTGTATTTGCAGTACCTGCAGCAACATAAAGGATATCACCAGCAACCAATCCATGATTAGTTACGCTAATCTTGGAGAAACTGAATGTGACATCAGGATCAGTTGCGACCTGAATGTTATCAATTAGTGCATTATCCAAGTAGATAACCTTGAGTGCTCGGTCAACACCAATAACCTTAGTTCCTGTTACGATACCAGCATTACCCCCAACAACCATTCCAAGAGTAATGTCATCGACACTCTGGTTAGGATCAACTGTTAGATAAGAGTTACCAATAACACCGATAACAGGGTCAGAGTTGTTTCCGAGAGTTACTGTGGTTCCAATACCAACTTCTGCTGCGTGTACAACACCCTGTACGTTGGTGGGCATGTTGTTAGCGCGAGTAACGTAGTAGCCGTATACGTCACCAGCATTTCCAGTAAAGGTAAATGTTTGTTCTGGGTAAGTTGCAGTAGTACCAGAACCTACCTGAGCGATAGTCCAACGAGAACCATTGAGAAGGATACCCGTCTGTTGAGTATACGCTTGATCGGTTCTGTTGTTTACACAGAATGGATAACCAGTTGTAGGTGCATAACCATATGCATTAGTATTACCTACACCATATGGTTCAAAGTAATGTGTTGGCGAAGGTACGTCAGACTCCGCTGGTGTTGTGTTCGATGTGAACAGTTTGAGAACAAGGTTTCTGGGGGACTGATCACCAAGAGTAGGAACGTGGTTGTTATTTGCAACCAAGTACCTTAGTGATTCAAGTTCTCCAATATTGGGGACTAATAGTGCCATTTAAAACAACTCCCTTCTTGGCTACAGATGAAATAACTATTGTTATTTATAAATTTAATTTCAAAGAGATTAGAAATCTCCTGATATTACTGACTGAAACGACTTCAAATTGTAGAATGTCTCCAGCCGTTATAGTCTTATCCCAGTTATTTAGCGCATCATCACGAATAGCTCTAGCGCTGGACAATGATACATATCCAGAATTAGTTATTGTATTGAAAGTGGGAAAAGAAGAAAAATTGGATTTCTTTATTTCTACATTTATATCACCAGCTTGATCGGCAAGAATCTGTGCATGTTCTATTGTTCCAGTGACATCAATAGTAACTGAACCTTTGACGCCAGTATTCATAGGATTGCTACCAGAATCAACAATAAAATTGACAGTTCTAGTTAAATCTGCAGTATATTGCAGAGCAATAATGAATACATCATCAGTTGAGGTAGGTGCAACAGTAAACTGTATATTACTACCAGAAACATTATAATCTTCAATTGGTTCTAGGACCAAATTGTTTTTAACAACTATAATTTGTTGATCATTTATAGGAGCATAGACATTGTTATTATGAGTTAGTGCAAATAATGTCTTTGATCCATCGAACTGAGAGTTCAGATGATCCAGAATAAGATTGGCATTCTGAATAGATTTTGATGGTATCTCATAATTGACACCAACATCATATTCTGGACTTTGATCTACCGATACTACGTATTCTGCCATCAGACAACACCTGGGGTTACTAGAACATTACCTTGAACAGCTCTTGTTCTGTAATCGTTCGTGGATACCAAAATTAGATCATAAACATAACGACCACCTTCAATTGCACTTGAGGCAGTGTATCCCATAGAAACTTTTACCTTTCCCTTCAAACGATCTGGAAAAGATACTGTCAGTGGATACGCAGTTGTTGAGGATGGGTGTTTTCTTATGGAAGAGATTCCAGTGTAACCAGTAAGATTCAAAGGTGCATTGTTAAATGCATTATTAATGGTAAAAGTGGCTTGAAAGTCAACACCCTGCTCAAGAACTAGATTTACATTCCTTGCCGCCATTATTAGAACTTACAGTTTTAGCTATTTATCCAATTTATTTAAGACCAGTTTTAACATATCTTTCAAATCTTCCACATCCGACTTTAATTGTTGGATTTCTTCTTTTTCATTTTGTTTTTCTTCAAGTTCCTTTAACTTGAATTTCTTTGCTTCCATATAATTATTATATTCAGAGTCGGAGCAATTTATGATTGCCCCGCTTTCCGAACGAAATAATCCAGGAATATCTTTGACTGGTCGTTTTTCCATATCAAGCAGTTGCGATAACTCGGAGATCACGAATCAGTGGAACTTTTGCCAAATTAGTTCCGTTCATAACGATTTTAACTTGGAATCCATTGAATAGTGGAAGATTTTTCGCAGTGTATTCATAACTTCTAAAATCATCATCAGTATTGGAGAAATCGACGATCTTATCTGGTAGACCATCATTGTCCGCAACACTAACTACATTTCCATTAGCATCAAGGTTTTTGTAACCAGGGAATAACTCATAGGATTGATTAGATTCATCGGTATCTGTTCTAAACAATCTGTAAAGAACTCTAATGTCATTACTAGAATGTCTGTATGCATCAAAGAATACTTTCAAATTATCAGATCCTTTTTCAAGTTTAATGATCTTGGTAACGTAAGTTGCCGCACTTGGATCCTCTGTCAAGGAGTTAACTCTACCATCAGTAGAGAAATCTGTAATCTTAGAGTTAATTCTATTTGTAGTTAAAATAGCATTGACTCTATCCAAGTCAATCATTGGTGAAACTTTTGGATCAGTGGTTTCAAGAGCAACTTCAATTGTGAATGATTTCTTACCAGGGAAATCTTGTAGATGTTCATCTTCATTGACTTTAGAACAAATTATTCTTGGAGTCTCGAAGAAATTAGTACTCTCCAAACTAATAGGTTCAAATCCTTGATCATTGAATGATACTTGAGTAAGATTATCGGGAGAACCTCCAGAGAAAGTTCTAACTTTCGCAGAAACTGTAGTCCCTTCAGGAATTGCAGTTTGTAGATTAGGCGTTAGAGCATTGAATGGAATGTTTTGGGTTGCATGTGGGGTTCTATTAGAATTCTTAAGTGATAGTTGATCATAAGAACCACACTTCTTATCTTCATTGAAGAATAGAACTGGGAATGAATTGGCATTTCCAGTAGTTCTATCTGTTCCAGACTCGGACGCATCAATCTTGATATGATATGAATCAATGTCAATTGGGAATAGTGAGTGATTAACTTCAGAAAAATCATGTTTTTTATTGATTCTTCTGAGAGAAACACCGTTCATTTCATACTTATAGACTGGTTCATTGATTGGGTGTTCTTCAGCAATAGTGTTATCCTGTGCTCTACTGATTCCTTGTAAGGAATTTGCAGCAGTATTTACTCCAGTGTATTTGATAATTTCATCATCAATAATAATATAACCAGGATTTGTATTATCTACTGGTACATTTTCAAAACTAGTGAAAATACCAACGTTTTCTACAACCAAATCTCCAGTTGCGGACGGAGTATACTTTGCTTCAATTTTTGATGGTTTTTGATCTGGTTGAATTCCAGATAGAGTAACAAAGTTGTTAACAGAGTACATTCCATGATTTGAGTGACGAACCTTGAGATGAAGTCCATCGCTTAGAGTTTCTGCATACTTAACATTTGATGCACCACTAATATTTGCAGTTCCACTAGAACCAACATAGAATAGAGTTGATGAACCATCGACAGCAATATTGCCTTGAACTCTATCAATAATTAGTGAGTTAAATGCGGAGATAACACCAACAGTATTTGGAATTGATAGAATCAAATTCTTACCGAAGTTTCCAGTATCTGCATAATCTACAGTCAAAGAGTCACCAAATGCATAACCAGTACCACCAATCGATACTGTAGCAGCAACTGCAACACCACCATTGACAGTAACTGTTGCTTTTGCACCACTACCTTTACCAGTAAGAGAAATCAGATCTACATTTTGATAAGTAGTGCTTGCGGAAGTAAATGCAGTTCCTGCATTAGTAATGGTTAAATCACTACTGATACCAATAGCACCAACAAGACTTCTCAGGTTTCCAGAGAATCCAGGATTACTTTGTTGTAAAACTTTGACACCTGGAGTTAAAGCTCCAGTTTCCGCAGTGGATAGACTCTTAGCGATACCTACGAGAATAGATTTAGAAGTAGTCTCCAATGGATTCAAATCGAGACTTGCAATTTGATTATTACCAATGTCAAGATCTGGATTGTAGAATCTTGCAGTAGAAGAACCTTCAAAGAATTCTGCTCTATATGCAGTTAACTTAAGATCTTCATATTGTGCAGGATCCCATGTTGCACCATTCTGAGATTTGAATAAGGAACCTAATAATGGTTGTTGTGCAACAATAATTTGTTCAGATTCTGCCTTATCCAAGGTAGAAACATCTACTTCACCCATTCTAGAAATCCAAACATTATACTCATTAGATGCAGACAGGAGAACGAAACAATATGCTTGGTTTGGTGCAAGATAAACTGGCGATGGGAACTCAAATGTAGTTGGTACACTTGAATCGTTAGAAACACTAACTTGATCTGGAGTCAATACAGTTTCACCAAAGGGCACAATTGTTTGGGTTGGTAGACCAGTCTGCATTGTTCTTATCTGACAAGTAACTGGAAGACCTGCGGTATCAATTGTTCTGAAGAAGAAATCTACTTTAGAGATAAAGATACCATTAGTATCTGGAACTTCAAAAGATTGTGCAAGTGGATCAACCCATCTTCTCTGGACAGTTGTTCTATCCCTAAAGGTTGTACGAGCTCTTTGTCTAGTTCTACTCCTCTGTCGGGTTCTGCCTTGAGTTTGAGTATTTCTCTCAACATCTGCATTTCTCATTCTGAGAGTTAGATTCTCTACGTTTTGTAGAGTTCCAGATGCACTGTATGTGGTTTCTGCTTCACTGTCTTTAGTACCAACAATAGTTGACTTAGTTTTACTAGAAGTTAGCGAGAAAGTCTTTGTTCCAGTACTGAAAGATGGTGTAGAAGAAAGAGTTGGATCTGGTAGGAATAAAGAACCGATAATAGTTCCAGAATTATCAGCTTTAAGTCTTACTTGTTTGATTTTTGCAACGGCACCACTAGATTGACCTACAAGTCTCATATCTTTCACGATATATCCATAGTAACCAGAAGCAGATTGAAGTTCTAAACCTGCAGTATCAACATTTACAATTGAAGAAGTGGTAGAGTATGCTTTTGGTAAAATTTCACCTGTCTTGTATGGATTCTGTTTATAAGTTTGACTTGGTTCATTATAAGGACCATACTTATGATCAGCCTTTGCAACTCTCACTCGTACTGAAACAGCACCACTATTACCAACAAGAACTTCACCAACTTGGAAAGTTCCAGATATCATCTCAATTTCAATAAGTTTGGGGATAACGTATTTGGACATATCCACATTATCGAAGAATGGATAAACCCTACCATTAGGTTTCATTCTTCTTGCAATAAATTCAATGTTTCTACTTCTCATTGTATGAATAACTTCAGTAGAAACAACTCTGTCCCCTAGGTTTGTAGAGTCAAATCTTTCAGTAACTTTAAGTTGAGTACCAGTTCTCTGCTGTCTCGTGGTAGTAAGAGTTGTGGTATTTGTAAACTGGATAAAAGTATCTCTTCTTGTAGTTCTAGTTGTCTCTAGTCTACCTCTTCTTCTTCTGGGTCCTCTAGTTACAGTTCTACCAACTCTTCTACTATCAACCCTGGTTCTACTCCTACTTCTTCCAGTTACTTGTGTTCCTCTCCAAGTTGTATTCCAAGAACCCCATTCTACAGGAGCTAAACCAGTATTACTATCAGCACCAGTTTGCTGCATAGTTGTTCTATAATTACCTTCAATATCTGCAGTTCTCCTAGTTTTTTTAGTTTCAATCCAAGTATCAGTTGCTGGATTGAGTTCAATAGCACCAATCCAGTTAACAACGTGGAATGGATTAACATTTTCAGATCTAGTAGCAAATTTATTTGCAAAGTAAACTACATCACTATAGTTTAGACAAATAACATCGCCTTTTTTAATAGTATTTGGAGTTCCAAGATCTTTAACAAATCTAAGATCAGCTGCTGGATCTGGCGTTCCAGATGAACCAATAACCGCTTCAGATCCAAGAAGTAAATCAACAGCAGTAGTATAATGAGTTGGTCTTAGGTGACCTTCAAGAGTGTCAATAGAACACCTATAGTCGGATGCAGCGGTTTCTCCGCCAAATACCGATCTAAAGTTATCAACAAAGAATCCAGACTTAAATCTATCTAAACCAGTCTGAGAGTCTCTGATAGTTAAGTTTTTAGTTTCAGTTTCAAGTAAAGAAAGTGCAGTATAATTTTCAACACTTGTAATTCTATCTTCAAGTTGAGAGATATCGATCATTCTATATCTCTTATGTGGTGTAAGAACCACTTCTACATCATCAGTTTTAAATACGTATGGTGGAATTGTAATAGTACCTACATCCAAAGATCCATCAATCACTTGCGGTTCTTTGGGCTCCTTAGATGGAACACCTTCTGCAAGGAAGAACTCACCATCTTTGTTTAGATAAATTCTATCAATTCTACCAAGATAGAAATTATAATCTAAGTTAATTGCTTTATCAGATACAAAATTGAATGGTGAAGAGTTTGTAGCCTTTGCAAAAGCTCTTGCATTATATTCAAATGGAGATCTTGTAGCAGAATCCACATCAAATGGTATAACTCTTGGTCTAACATCAATAATATCACAAGCAGCAACACCATCTTCTAAAAGAGGAATTTCAGACTTATATCTTTGTTTTTCGTAAGAATCTACGGTTACGAAATCTCCAGGATCATCATCATTTAAGACATAGTGATTGAAAATAACTTTTAGTTTTCTGGTTGGTGCAGCACTATCGCTATTTCTTTCTAGATAAGAGTAATCACAGAATTGAGGTTTTTGATTTGGAACCAAACTAAAGTTTGGAAGAATATCTCTATCACCAACAGAAATTGCAGAAACATTTGCGGTAACTTGGGACTCTGCAAAAGTTACTTTTTCGTCTACTTGGAAAGACTGCTCATTTAGATAAACAAAATCTACTTGATTTGTTGCGTTATTAACAACAACTGTAGCAACCGCTCCACTAGTTTCACCCCTAATATACTCGCCTTTTATAGTATTGAGAATATTAGCATTGAAGTTAGTTAGTGTGAGTTTTGGTAGTTCTGGTTCATTCTCATCATTGGACTCGAATACAGCAAGAACATCCTGAACATCTGGTACGTTGAGACAAATTTGTTTGTCTTGAACTCTAGTTCCAAATATTTTACCAAAAGTAAGACCATCTTGGAATGAAGTAGTTGCAGTACCAGAACCTTCCTTAGAAGACTTATCTACAATCAATACCGCATTTCTATTATATACTTTACTCTTTGGAGTAAGATCTTTCTTCTTGAAAGTTACTGTTAATCTTGCAGAACCACTAGCCACACTAAGATCTTGTAACGTAATGGTTCTACCACTTACAGTCAATTTACTACTATCAAGACTTTCAATCGCACCAGTACTAGTGTAAGTAAGATTATAATCCTCTTCATCGAATGGTTCCAGAGTCATACTGTTATCAGTTTCAAGAGTCTGATTTAAACCATTGCCAGAAATGGTAACATCATATGCCTTTCTGACTACAATATTGGACTCAGATAGATTAGTATCAGAAACATTGATTTCTTCAAGAGGAGCATAAAGATATGCCTCATTAAGATTAAATTCCTGAGGAACTAGTTTTAAAACATTAGTTACCGTAATTGTACTGCCAGGTAAAGCGCCATTAGAAACTCCAGTAACCGATGTTGTAGCACTTACTGTAATCGTTTTTGCAGATGCACTTACGGCAGTTACTTTGTTAAAAGTAGGTACAGTATCGCCTTCTTGTGCATATGCAACAATATCCCCAGTTTGGATACCTACACTAAATGTTTGATTTGGTGATTTAATTACACCACCAGAAGTAATACTAAATTGATCACCTTGAGGAGCAATGGCAACACCTCTGTTCAAAAGAACATCCGCAGTAAATGCTGCGGTGCTAGAATGAAGTTGTTTAACATCATTCATGCTGTAATCTCTTACATCCTGAATAGTTCTGGAATCATCTTCACCATTAATTTTAATTTGTTCGTTAGGGATAAAAGTACCAGATACTTGATATAGTTTTAATTGATTACTTCCAGATACTGCTTCTACAAGGTATCCATGAGCACTACTATTCTTACCTTCAATGTAAGCTGGTAATGCTAAATCAATGGTAGAATTGAGATTGATATAATTATAAGTCTGTACGTCATATAATGATACTACAAATGGAGTAGCATCACTTTGATAATCCGCATTTTTGAGTTTTAAATCATAAACTCTCGCAACACCAATTTCGAGACCTGCTGCAGTTCCTCCAGTTGCAGTTCTTTCCGAACGCAGTGAAACTGTTGAGGTTGAGAATCCTACTGGTAGAGAACCATGAACATTATTCAGTTCAAATTGTCTACCCAGAGTAAATGGAACACTTGAATTTTCTTTTAATTCTGTGGTTCTAGCCTTAGGTACATCAAGAGATGTAGTACTAATAGTTTCTATTTCATACCCTCGGACATATGCTTTGCCTGGAGCAATTTGTAAAGATAAAAAATCGTCTGAAGGTGTTATTCCAGATTGTGTTTGTTGGTTTGGTAAGTATACACCATCATTTCCAATTTGGTCATTTAAGGACTCTTTTACTTCAATTGAAAATGGAGTCACATAGTAATGACCAGACTCATCATATGTCCTTCTAGCTAATTCATCATTTATTAGATTATATGCACTTTCTTTTACAAACTTTTGAACTACACCATTTTCAATTCTCAGTAATTCAATAAAGTCTTCATCATTTAGATCATCTAAACTTTTTTTAATTAGAGTTGTAGTTATTTTTAGTCTATCTGCACCAGGTGCAGCAAAGTTCGAGAATCCTCTTGCATTATCAAACAAATCTGCATTTTCTGTAGATGCAACAGTAATTTCTTCATTAATAAAGAGACCAACCCTATAAGAAGGAGTATCTGCATATTGATCAAGAATTACCTCTTGAGCAGGAACATTTACAAAAAATCCTCTAATAAAATATACACCTTCTGCAATTTTTGCAACAGAACCTTCGCCAATTGCGTCAGTTAAAAGAGTGGTAGCAAAAGTAGACTCAGATCTAATAGTAGATAATGAATATTTTACATCTTGAGTGACTACAAGGTTTTCACCAGCATCAAAAACAGTTTTTTGATTTCCGTTAGCACCTTCATCATTTTCACTACCAGTCAAATATTTTACATATAGAGTAGCATTACCCCTTTCAGATGTAGATGCAGTGATATAATTTACGACCTTTGCTTTAACACCGCTAATTTGACCTTTGATTGTTTGACCAACCAGAGCGTCCAAATAAATTTCTACTGGAACTCCTAGATGATTTGCATCAACTTGAACATAAAAATAATCTGGGTCATATGCAATTTGACCTGGAATTACAACTGATCCTTCTTTAAAGAAGTGTTTACCAAACTGTTCTACTTGATTTTGTAGAATTGTTTGTAGGGTAGTTAGTTCTCTTGCCTGAATAGGAGTTCCTGGCTTGAATAAAACCCTCTGATAACTATTTGACGCATCAAAATCGTCAAAGTATGGAGAAGCGTTTAGATTGATATTCTGTGCCATGTTGATTTAGAACTCCAGTACAACTTTGATATCTTCTTTTTGGCTAGCGGATCTAGGGATTGGGGCCCTGTTATCTATGTAGATTAGTTCACCAGACTTTTTATTAAATTCAGCAGATCCAATACCAGCTACAAAGTCTAGACCTAATTGGTATATCTTATTATTTATTGAGGTAGTGATACCTTGGAATGCAGTATCAATCGACAGTGCTGGTCCAATGATGGAATTGCAGTTAATTGTTACCCCATAACCTGGTTCAGGTGATGAAGTGAATGGAATAATTTTGAATCCAGATTCACTTGATGCTAATCCTGTTGGTTGATAGTACTTAAGAACACCCGTCGTTTTATCCCAAGAAGCAACAAATCCAACAGCAGTAGATCCAACGCCAACAGTTTGTTTAATAACAGAATCAACTGCGTATGTTGTCGCTGTGGTAACACCAGACAATTTGAGAGCACCGAGACCACTAACCATATTCTGACTCAATATCTCAGTATTGCTATCTGGGATAGTTGGATTTTTTAAAATACCAACTCTAGCAAAATCATTTCCGAGGATAATATCTGGATTGGTTTCAATTGTTTCATATCTTGAAAAGAGTAGAACTCTATATGCACCCAATTCTCTATAAACATCGTAACCATGACCCCCTTTAGGTGGCATGATTACTTTGAATTGTGCATATGAAGTTGTTCCGATTCCTGTATTTGCTAAGTTAGCAAGTGCTTCACCAGATTCCGTTTCTGGAGCACCAGGATAAAACTGAATAGTTCCATAAGTATAATCTTTACCACCATCAGTTACAAATACCTCAGAAACTTTTCCAAAGGAATCGATAGTAATAGTTGCCTTTCCTCCAGTACCATCGCCTAAAATTGGTACATTCGAGAAAGATGTAGAGATTGGTTGATAATTAGAACCTCTGTTATCAATAAGAATTGTTTCTACTTTACCATCAACTGCATTATTCTTAGTAGATGCCGTTTCAGTAGTACTACCCCAATTCTCAGGAACTGGAATGTATTCAATAGAATCAAACTTTACAATTTCGGATGGTTTGATCGTAAACAAATATTTCCAAATATAACCGTCACCCGAAGTACCCGCAGCTCTTGGTTCCAGATCGATGAAATTTGGTACATCATATGATGGTTTTCCTGCAGGGTTTTCTGGATCAGTACCATTTTGCAGGCAGATATAGACTCTCAAATCATCGTTAATAACATAATAATTTGATTGATATAGTGAAGTCGCTTCATTTACTGGAGTTCTATTATAGACACTGTAGTCATGTCTATACATTTCATATGTTGTACCCGAAACCCACTCAACCTTTCTCACAAGTCGTCTTACGTCTTGCGACGTAATTTGTTTCATTGCAATAATTGATTGCTTGATTTCGTTTTCTTCTTTAAATCCATCTAGTGGAGATGGGGTATTAGTTGCCCAATCTGATGTGCCACCCGCCTGCGGTTCTAAGGCATTGGGCATACCAATGAACGTATAATACTTATCAGTAGTATTCGCAACGCCGGTAATGTTCTTTACGAAATTCTCGGCGTTAAGAATCCTAAATTGATCCGATATAATTGCAGGCATTTTAGAACAAACAGGGGGTTTCCTTCTTAGTATTTATTGAATTAAATTGACCTAGATCTATAAACGAATGGAGCGGTCTCCAATCCTACAATTCCTTGGTCTCTATCAACTGTAAATGTTTGGGGTTTTCCTAAAACTCTATTTCTAAAGTCATAAATTTTACCCCAACTATAGTGTCCGTAGAATCCATTAGTGTTAACTCCACTAACGTCAGCACCTCTTCTGTAAACTTGGATAGATTCACCTGCAACAGAAGCATCGTTGCTGTTAAAGTTACATGTTACAGTAACAATACCAGCCTGAGCGTCTGTTACATGTTCAACTCGATAGACACCATCAATGAATCCTTGTTCAGTACGCATAATACCAACAACGGAGTCTGGATAATTGGCCATTCCATTTAATCCATCCAGTGTAGTGATTCCAACTAATGTACGTCCAATCGCAACATTACTATTTTGAATTACAAAATAATCACCCTTAGAAAGTTCAGAGTAAGATACACCGAAAGTATTCAGTGAAGAATAACCAATTCCAAGAGCAGTATTGTCATAAGTTTCAGACTTGAGAACAAATTCCATCTTAGGCGTTGTGGTTCCGAATCCAACGGTTCCTGCGCCGAATGTGTTAATTCCAATGATTGTACCAAAGTCACCTACTGCCTTGACTGAATCAATTCTCTCCTTCTTAACGATAGGACTTTCGATCAAGACAGATGGTGGATTATCTTGGGAATAACCAAATCCACCGTTAGTAATAGTAATAGAAGTTACTATTCCACCAGTCTGAGATGTTTCTGCAGTTGCTCTGTTGAACACCTGGTCAGAAACTATTACTGTAGAACCAGAACCAACCACAATATATCTACCATCCTTACCATATTCTGGTACGAAAGAAAGATCTTTTAAAGTGTTTGATCCAACGTTTGCAACATCTCTTTGGATCCAAGTTGCTGCATCGAATGAATAATATAGATCACCATTTACGTCAAGTGCAACATAGATGTCTTGATAATCAACACTGACGAGTTCGGTAGTTAAATTTGTTGTAACTTTTGAGATCGTTGAGAATTTATCACCTGTAGCAATAACACCTCCAGATCCACAAATTACGTATTTGCCATTAGAGTGGATAATCTTGTTTAGATTAAATCCAGCCAGTCCAGCAATTCCTAATGATGAATAAATTTGACCATTAGGAGAGGTCAATACCGTTCCATTATTTCCAACTGCAATAATACCTTCATTAGTTGCAACAACGCTGTTAATACTCTGGATAGAATTAGAAGTTACACTTATAAATCTGTCGGTTGAAAGTCCAGTTGCACTGAAGATAGATCCTGCGGTTCCGACCGCAGCCCACTTATCCAAGAATGGAGAATAGACAATATCATTGAAAGCCTGACCATTTTCACCATATTCACTGTCAACAATGTTTACGATTCCTTGAGCAATTATGGATCTATCTTCCTTAAGTGCCATGGTAGTCCAAGAGGTGTCAATAGTTTGACCATAACCAATAGATCTTCTAATATAACCATACTGACCAACAACCATGTAAACATTAGTTCCACCAACTGCAACCGAGTTGAATGTGATCGTATGACCAAATCCAAGAGTATTATCAAACCAAACATCGGAACCAGCACTGAATGCATACCTAGAATCCGTGCCAACTATAACTGATACATTACCCTTTTCAATAGAATTAAAGGTAATAGTAGTAGAACCTATTCCAGAAGTTGTCTTCCAATCATTGATTGGATCTTTCGATTTAATTGCAGTAGAAGAAATATTAATAATGGGACTATCAGTGTAAGCGTATCCCACACCGCCATTATTAATAACAAAAGAACTGATAGTTGAAGCACTAGAAACTACTGCGGTTGCAACTGCCACTTGGGTTGTTCTATCTTCCACAATGTAAATGTGTCTATCATCTTCAGAAATTGTGTCAAGTTCCGTGAAAATTGGGAACGCATTATCAACATAAACTTCAGTATCACCCAGTTTTACATCATTAATTACTCTTGCATTTGGAATAACTCTTCCAGAAAGTCCAGGCCTGGACTTAGAAATGATAGATCCATTAATAATTCTATCAAATTCTTGTTTTTTCCAGGTCAACGGTCTGATATTATCAGGATTAGTATCAATACCAACGCTTGCATAAGAGAAAGTATCGAATTCGTCAGATGCTTTAATGTCTTTAATGATTCTTTCAAATTGATCTCTATCGAAAGGATCTTCTCTATTTTCTGCAATAATAACACCATCACCCTTCTTGAGACTTTCTGGTGGAATTACAGTTTCAACATCAATACTAGATCCTCTGTAGAACATGACTGTGCATGTTGAATTTGGTTTTGGAGCCTCAGTAAAGATGACTCTAGATCCACGGAATTTATATGCCTTTCTGGGTTCTTGAAGAATGTCGTTAACGTAAATGAATAGATTATTCTCAAGAACCAGATCAGAACCATCCAACTTCTTAAGACTTATGATATCAGTAACTCCATTCTCAGTTTGAGTTAGAGTAAACTTCTTCCTAAATCCGTTGAATTGGGATGCAAAATCATCGAATAGAATAAACTGACCAGGATAGAATCCAGCGAACTTATCGGTTTGAACTTCTTCAACTGTAATTTGGAATTCTTCAAAAGATCCAGAGAGATCGGGATCCTGAATGAGTCCAGGAACTTTTAGAACATCACCAACTCTATAAGCTCTTCCATGGTCATCAATTTCAAAATCTGTAATACTTGAACCAACTCCAATCTTAACTTTTGCAGTTGCCTCAATACCAATACCAGTACTTACACCAGCATAATGGAGATCCATATTTGAATATCCAGTTGGTCGAGTCACAAGAACAGAGACTGGAGAGGATGCACTGTAACCAGCACCAACTTCACTTACAATAAAGGAAGTTACAGTGCCACCAGCACCCAAGACTGTAGTAATAGATGCCGCAGTTCCAACAATAGATGATGCAATACTTACTCCTGGATTAAATTGATATCCTTTACCTGCACCCGTCAACTCAACATCATAGATTGTTCCTGGTTGACCTGTATAATCAAGAGTGTTCAATGATGCTTCCTGCAATACAAAGAACTTATTATCTCCAAAGAAACAATCAGTTGGATCACTAGGAACAGATTGAGATCTTACATAAGATGCTGTTCGTACATCACCTGGAGTTGATAACTTATACTCAAGTACCGCATCGAGAGTTTGATCAACGATATACATGTAAGTATCATTGTGTGCAAAAACAATTCCACTAACATTATCAAGTGTTGGTCCACCAGCAAATTCCGTAACACCATTTGTAGGATCAACTTGAACGAAAGTACTCAACCCAACATTATAAGAATCAAGATCCCAAGCAGTGTCCAATTTAACCTGAATGATTCCATTCACGTCAAGTACATAAACATATGATCCAGTAGAAGAAATACCAAGTCCTCTTGGTGTAACATCATTGTTTATTACCGTATCTTGAATAGAATTAAGATCAGTAGAAGAAACTGTATTCGTAGAGGTTCCTACATTTGTCGTATAATCATATGGAGTTGCAAGAGTTATTTTCTTAATAGACTTGTTTCCTGTACCAGTAAACCACAATTCAGTTCCATCATCATTGAATACCATACCATGTACAGCAGCATCATGATTGAAAGTGACGGAGGTAATTCCAGAAACACTATCAATTGCCCATGCGGTCGATAAAGTTCCAACAAAAATAGCATCAGGTTCACCTGTCTTGTCTGCATAAAGAACTTTAGTACCATCAGCACTGAATGTTAATGCGGTTGCATCCTCAGCAGTTGAAGAAATTACTGTAGTTACTCCAGAAATACCATTACCAACACTTGCAATACCAGCTGCAGCTAAAGGTGTTTGATATCCGAATCCAGTGGTGATTGCAACCTTAGAAATTCTACCTGCACTTGGAGTTCCTGTAAGGAATCTCAAAACGTTTTCAGAAGATCCATCGACAGTAAAGTCTTGTCTAGGACGTTGGAATACGTTATTAATAAAGACAAAGGGATTATTATTAATATCAGTTCCTTTGTTTACATCATTGTATGCTGCAGTTGTAGTATCACCCTGAACTCTGAGTCCAAACTCAGTAGCTGCAATGCCAGTAAATGCAAGGGAAATATCATCAAATACTACATTCTGATCTTCAGTCTTATCTGGATCAAATCTTCTACTGAATGCTCTACCATTGAAAGTGGATCCAGTTTCTAAACCAACTGGACCAATTTTGCCGTAAGGTGGAGTTGTAAAGAAGATGGTATCACCAACAACATTATAATCACCACTAAGAATCGTCGCAGCAACACCAACTGTGTAAGCCGCACCGACAGTACCTAGGTATTCCCTCTCAACTTCCAAAATATCATCACCTGCTGTAGCAACAGACTTAACCAAGATGTATTCATTATCAAGATTGATAATATCGCCTGTAACAAGTGAATTAATACCAACAGAAACTTGAATTAAGTTCGTTGTTAGTCCAACTGCAGATCCTAAAGTAATTTCAAGATTTTTTCTTCTAAGTTGATTTTGAACAATACCATCAATTGCAATACTAGTGCTTGCATTAGGATCTTTAAGTTCAATAGTTGCAGTTCCAACACCAACAGAAGTAATATCAAATGGAAGTGCAGTGGATAATCCTGATAACTTAAATTCGGAATCACTTTGCTTAAGTAGGAAGACACTATCTGGTAAAGTATTTCTACCCAGAACACTTGGAGAGAACGTAATATCATCACCAGGTGTTACACCACCAATATCAGTTCCAGAAACAGTAATAACAGAAGTTGATGCGTAACCAGATCCACCTTGAGCAACAGTTGCACCCAGAATTTGACCTGTATTATTTCTACTGATAGTAAACGAAGCTCCAGATCCAACAGTAGATGAACCAGGAATGCTCACGTATGTATTATTTGCTTCAGTCTGAATTCCAGTAGGTCCTACAGATGTAACTGTGAATGTGAAATCATTTGTAGGAGAAGTTCCACCGAAATATGTGCCACCGATTGTTACGACTTCACCTACACCAAAGTTCTTACCAGCCTGAACAAGAGAACCAGTTGTAGAAAGTGCAACACCATCTCCGGCACCATAAGTGACTATGATGTCGATAACAACTGCCTCACCGTTAGTGTTACCAGTACCAACAACATCATTAAAGAGTTGTGTAGTTGGTCCAGGTGGTACAAGAACAGTCGCAAGACCTGTTACTGCAATTGGTTGTCCAATTCCATTGTTCTTAACACCACTACCAGATAAATTATCAACCTCCATAAGAATGTCTTTATCGCCACTTGCGTATGAAGTAGTTGCGATACCAATTCTAGTTCCATCAAGAGGACTATAAATCATCTCTTGACCAGATTGGAAGTTATGATTTTGGAAAATAAAAGTATTATCTACTGAATTGACAACAGAGGTATTAGAAGAATCAAAGGTCTTCTTGAACAATGGTTGTCCGTCAGACGTAAGTTTAAATGATGATAGTCCAACAATAATTCCACCCTTAGATAGAGACGGAGATGTAACAATTCCTGGACCTTGATCTGTACCAATTCCAATAATATTAGTAACAATACCAACATAGTTGCGTAAGGAGTATCTAACGTTAGCACAATCTCCTGTACCGAATCCAACGGAAGGAATTGATGAAAGACTACTATTACCAATTGCAACCGTCAGAATACCAACCAGAGACTCAATATCCGTTTGAATATTAGCGGTATATGCACTAGCACCAACTCCAGGTTGATTGAGAGGGACAAGATCATCATCACTATAATACAATTCATTTCTAACTGCCTTCTTCATATAATCCATTGCGGATCTGAAGATGTAGATAGACTCGGCTTCTTCATATACAAGACCATCAGTTTTCTGATTACCCTGTGCATCAAAGTAGAACTTAGTATTTCTTACTGTGTGCTGATTAGTATCGTATGCGATATCCTGAGCAACGCCATCAACGATATACTTAAGATCTCGGTAACATTTAGCAACACCAGTAGAATAAGTTCCAACATTCTCGGCAGGCAATGAACTCAATGTTGCAATTCCAATTGGTCCTGTAACAAGAGCGGAAAGAGTAATTATAGTAGTTTGAACATCTTGACATGCATCAACCGCCGTATTTGAAACCGTTGTTCCAACACCGTATATTGGTGGACCTTCAGAAGCAGCATAAGTTACTCCCATGCCATTTCTTACGGCTTTTCTCATTTTACTCTTCGCTTGATTGAAGAGATAGTTAGTTTCTTCAGCCGCAATTACCAACTTAGAATTGTCAGGCATTGGACCGTCAAAATAATAAAGAGCCTCTTGACGTGCATATCTGTTACCGCCAGTAAACAGATCAGTTGCAATTGCATCAACAAATCTGGCTAGAATATTTCTAGCTTTAGTTTCTTGAGTAGCAATTCCAGTGTATTGGGCTACACTAGCTGTATATGATTCATTAATAATCTGTTCTGTGTTCTCTTTGACTAACTTGTAACCAATTGCATATCTGTTTTGTTCCTCATTAGCAGTGCTACCTGGAATAATAAATGTTGGATAAGGAACAGCAACCGATGCAAGAGCCTTGTCAAGAATCTCTCTCTTATTTTCAACAATAAGATCTCTTGCATCATGATTAAGAACAAAATAATCATTTGCAGGATCTTGAAGAACACTCAAGTTAAAGAGTTGGGATGTTCCTGTTTGATAATATGTTGGTGGTGTCTGATTATTTACAACATATTGACCAAGGAAACGTAGATAGTTAAATCCGTAGATAGTTTCAGCGGTATTGATGCCAATTGAGTTACCACCACTCCAATAAGAAGATGCAACACTAACGGTATGACTGTTTGAATTATACTTAAGATCAGAAGAAACTGCATCAATTACTCTACCAGTCTTTGCTTTAAATGCTTCTGCATCATAAGATGTACTGGATGCAAAACTTACATAGTTGTAATTTACCTTCGCTAATACTTCATCGATTAGGAATTGTCTGTTGAGATCTAAAAGATCAGAAGCGTCTGCATAAGTTCCGTCTAGTTGTTGTCTAGATGTTCCATCAAATTGATCATCAATATTGTCAATCTTAATAACTTTATTTGTTTTACTCAGAATATAACTCTTAATTGGAATTCCACCATCCATATAGATCTTTTGGGTTGATCCATCAGGAAGCAAATCTTCCTCATAAACCATATTGAATCCAACTCTATCATTAAAGGAAACTCTTTGATCAATATTTACTAATAGTGAAGAAGTACTATCAACAACAACTGGTTTTAGATCAGCAGACTTGGCAATACCAACACTTACTTCTGGATCAGTTGGTTGAGTAATAAACTCAAGATCAGAGAATTCTTTAAATCCAGATGGGTGGATTAAAGACCTTACTGGTTCTTTCCACTTGTCATAACTTAATTGACTCTTAATTGAGTAAGAGAACTTCTGATAATAGAAATTGTCAGATATTCTTTGTTGGAAATCATTTAGAATACCAACGGATCTATCAAGTTCCCCAACCTTGTCTCTAGAAACTCCAAGGGTGGAACGTAAATTAAAGATGCTAAAATATTCTACAGTTCCAATAACTTTAGAACTTTCTCCAGTAAGTTTATCACCAACTCTGATTTGACCAAATGAATCGCCTACACGCAACTGGTTGAGATCATTATCCCATCCACCTTCCATGACTCTACCAACAAAAGTTGGACCAGTAATTTTTTCTTTTGAAAGATACTTGACATCATCTTTCAATACCATTCGGAATTGAGGAATAACTTTTTTATTGACAAGATATCCAAGAGTAATACCATCCTCATAGACACCAAATGTTCCAGTTGTAATACCCGTCATATCATATGTGACAGTATTATTTGTGGTACTAATTCCTGTTACTTTAAAGAACTTATATCCGTATGCATCGGAATTGTAGTTCGCTAAGTGATCCGAATCTGCAGTTAATCTGCAACCTTCGACATAAACTTCGTCTCCCACATCGAAGGGGAATGAAGTACTAACTCCCGAAGTTAAAATATCTACGTTTGAAAGTTCTGCAGTTATCAAACTGCCATTGATAGTAAAGAAGTCAATGTCATATCCCTGAGAATGGTGAATGGTTATGATATCAAGGGGTTCACTAAAGTCAATTGCATTTTGAGCAACATCAACTTTGGTAATAGAACCACCCTCTAATGTAGGAATTAACTTAATACTAGTATTATCTGGAACAATAAGAGTTGGTGTTTGATTGTAACCTCTACCTCCTGTAGTAATACCGATGTAGTCAATTGTTCTAATATCCTTAATACCCACAACTGATGGAGTACTTAAAAGTGGAGATAGAGTTGGATCAGTTGGATAATCAAATCCATCTTTAACTCTTTCATACTTTTCAACTTTACCAATATCATCAGAAATTAATTTAATATTTGCATTTCTTCCATTTACGGTTTTGATACGTTCAATGATAGGTAGTCTATCGTATCCAACTCCTGCAAAGTTAATTCTAAGTTTATCAATTGGACCATCTGCACTTTTTGAAGTGGTTGTATAAGTTACAGTTGTATTTGAACTGTTATAAGAAGCTTTTTCAGAATCACTAGGTCTTCTTAATAAGTTAAATAAGAAATTATTATCATCACTTACGGTAACAAGATAATCAGTATTTAATGAGTGTGGTACAATGTCAATTTTATTAGCACCTACAACTTCTAAATCCCTAGAAATTTGATTTTTTCTTACATCAGTAGGTCCCTTTGGAATTAGTGTGTAATAAAGTGCGGAAGGAATTCTACTGTTTGTAGTCTTAACTTCTACTTTAGCGTCAGATGATCCTGGTTCTCCAGTTCTTGTGATTGCAAATCCTTCTTCAGTATTACCAACAAGTTCTAATCTTCTAGTAAAATCTGGATCTTCATAGAATTCAAGATCCATTTCAGAAAGACTTACATCAGAAATATCAAAAGAAAGAGTATCATTCTTAATGAATCTGAGTGGTGGATTTATTCTATAAAATTCATGATCACTTCCACCAACACCATCGATATTGACAACAATACCCTTTTCAATATCACTAAATCTTTCAGTTAATTTGATTTTATTCTTATCAGTTTTGAATACATAATAAATTTTATCATTAGAAAGTCCACTAGCTGGAGTAGTCGCTTTGTAGACTACTTTTTCTCCTTGTTCAATCTGTTTTCCAGAAAGGTCAATAGTATTATCAGATATTGAAATATCACTACTTCCAAATGATACTGGACCCGTAATCATTTTTCTAATGATTGGATTATAGAAAACAGATACACTATCAACTTCTCTATTATTGATAGAGAAAGTAATTCTGTCTCTAGAAGATAATCCATGACTTACTGCAGTACCAACAGTTGCACTATATCTTTCAATAGTTCCAGTAATCTCTTTATTGGTAGTAGAAAGAGAATGTGCAGCACCTACAAAGGGGAAGCTAGAATCAAAGTTTACAAATTCTGCAGCATTTAATTGTGTACCGATTCCAGCAGTTGAAGTAAATCCAATAGTGGAAATACCAACATGATCCTTTCCTAGATTTACCGCATATACAGTTTGTCCATCAGCAAGCGCTATGGAAACACCAGAACCAACGTTGTTGATGTATAGAGAAGTACCAGCAAGTCCTACATGATATTTTAATTCTTGTCCTGTAAAGAATCTGTGTTCTGGAATATAAATTGCGCTATTGGGAACAGTTCGATATTCAACAATAGTTCCACCAACTCCCAGTACACTTCTGACAGATCCTGTGGTTCCAGTTCCTACAGTAACTTTTGGATCAAAGTAAACTACTTCATTGGTGTAAACATAGTCATTTGGAATTTCATCTGGTCCAATTTTAATTTCAAAGACAGTTGGTTTTAACGTAATGAGATGATTATCATTAAACGCTGTATGAATTCCAGGATATTGAAGTCTGTTGATATCAAAGGAATTATTATTTTTATCAATTCTAATAATTCTACAAATTTCCGTACCAATTCCGATCATATCTTCGACACGGAATCCAGTTATGTCATTTACGTAAATTGTAGTAGTAACACCAGTTGCGCTGACCATATCAGCGGTTAACTTAGTAGTTTTATTTTTTATATAAACAGATCTATCACCTTCAATAGACTTAGAGGAAGTTGTTGAAATTCCAGAAATATTGATAATTTCATTATTTAAAATTTCATGAGGATCTGTGAGTTTACACTCGATAGTGTCTGATTTTTTAAGATCAAATACTACGCCAGAAGTTACAGTTTCATTTACAGAGAAAGAATTTACAGTCTTACCCTTGATCTTTGAAACAGCAATATTTGCTCCACTACCACTTTCACCTCTATTCTTAATTACAAGAGTGTCACCAGTTTTATAGTTATCTCCTGGAGAGAAAACCGCAGTGTCTTTGATACCAGATGTTCTAATTTCAGAAACTCTAAATTCCTGTTTGAACTTTTCATCAACTTTATCAATTGGTCTATACTTGGAATTATTTGAAGTAATATAATATTGAGATACATTCCTTGTTAGACCGTGAGCAGTAAAGTCAACATCCTGATTTATTGAAGGTAAGAAATTTTCTTCAATAGGTTGTGAGTGGAAATAAGGTCCAATAAAATAGGGGAAAGTTGGTTCGGATTTTCCACTTTGATCAGTTGTTTGGGAAACAAAATAGGCGTAAACTCCATCGGGATATTCTGGAGTTTTGCAATATCTTCCATTACTTTCGTCTAAGTCTCCAGTTCCCGTATAAACATAATCATTAACAAAGAATCCAGCAACAAATTTGGGAGATGTTGGTCTTACCCCAGGAGTGTTATCCACTACAACTTCATATCCAGCTTGTAGTTGTTTAATACCTCCACCCAGAGGATTTTGATATCCATATGGTCCATAAATTGGATTGCCATCATAAGCAAATCCTATAATTGGAGAGTGTACTTTATCATTAGGAGTTTCTACATTATTTTGAGTAAAGTTATCACTCAATTGAACTCTAAGTTTTTTGGGGACAAAGAAATTGACAAATTGAAGTCCTAAAGATTCATTTCTACTTGGAAGTAAGAATCCATCATCTTCATCGGAGAACTGATCTTTCAGTTTTTCGACTTGATTTACTTTCCAGTTAGTTACATTGCCCAAGAATTTGGCATTCCTACCTCTGGATTCAACAGTGAGTACAGTATTGGCATTATTGTAACCTACACCACCATTAAGAACTCTAACCGATGTAATCTTCCCATCTTCAACTGTAGGAACCAGATCAGCAAAATTACCATCTCCAGTAACTATAATGTCAGAATCAAGTCTATATCCACGACCCCTATTAATAATCTTAACGTCTACAATAGTACCATCAACAATGATAGGAGCGATTAGAGCTTTAGAACTAATCTGTTTAGTTCTTACATCGGGTCTTCTGTGATAGTTGAATTGACTTGTGCATCCATATGAAACACCACCATCTTCGACAAAAACATCATCAATAGAACCTAAAATTTTAGCTTCTAATTCTGGTTCTACAATATCAATATCACCTTGTTCAGAAGTGGAGTTTATAGTAATAGTAATTTTTGGATATGCAAAAGTATGAGTACCAACTCCAATATCAGTAAAGTTGATATAGTTACCTTCAGTATAGTTTGATGTTGGTTCAATAGTTCCTGCAACAGAAACTCTAAATTGATCTGCATTAACTACTGTAATATAATAATCAGAAGTTGTAGTCATTCCAGACAGAGGAGTTTCCGAAGAAGAATAGTGAACTACATCTCCATTATTAAATCCATGTCTTCTTGCATAGATGTAAGAATCGTATGTGTTGATTCCAGCTGTGTTACCAAAAGTATTTTCGGATGGAATTTTAACAGATCTATTTGAATATCCCTGACCTCTTTCTTTTACGTAAACAGTACTTATAGTATTTTTTACGGTCAAACTCTCAATAGAGTGGAAACCAGAACTAATTCCAGTAATACTGATTGTATTAATACCAGAAGTAGCTTCTTGTGGACTACTGTGGAGTTTGATGATTTGAGAAGTTGGTGTGGAAACATAATAATGTGCATCACCCACTAAACCACCAATATTAGCATTTTTATTACTATTGTAAATGACTTCTTCACCAATTTGTAAATTATGATTTGTTCCAAAGTTGATGGTATTTGCTGCAATATCAATGCCAGGTTGAGTTGGTTTAAATTGCAGAACAGTTCTAGTCTTAACTAAGTTTGATTCTAAAACACAACCAGTTCCGTTACCACCTTTGATAGAAATATCTGGTTTAGTTGCATATCCAACACCGGCTTTAAGTACCTTAATTTCCTTAACAGATCCACTTACATTGACATGCGCTTTACATCCAGATCCCTGAGGATCAACAATTTCTAATTCTGGTGGGTTAATAACATCATAATCTTCACCTGAATTAGTTACCTCAATGTCAGTAAGTCTTCCATAATAAACATTTTCATCAAATAAAGTTGGTGATAATATTTCAGCACCATTACCAAGCATTCCGATATACTTATTATCGGTAGATCTACGATTTTTATCATCAAAGAAAGTCTTTTCTTCCTTTAGACTAAATTTTTTGAATAGTTTTTGATTTTTTATCTCTTTATTCTCATATGAAGCTCTAAAGAGTTGTCCAACTACCCCACCATTGGGAGTAAATGAGACATGTTTATTACCAAAAGAATCTGCCTTACTAAAAGATAAGGATAATTTATCATTATTAATATAACTTACAAAATAATATCCAGTATCTACCCCAATAACTGAAGAATCCGTGGGTACAAAGTAAACATTTTCTCCATCATAGAATCCATGATCGGAAGAATCAATGACTTCGGTTGTGTTTACACCAACTACTGTTAAATTTTTTCTAGTATCAGTTGCGAATATTTGATAATTCGGCATTCCAGTAGATGTTACATAAAAATTCTTTTCATCAGGAGTGATGTATGTATTTTGAACTCCTGTAGGAATTTTAGATATGTAATTGTACTGGCTTGTATAATGACTGCCTTTGGTGACGGTTTTTGATAAAATAGTAGAATCCGTAATAGTATGATTTGGTGTTGTAATCTGTACTACTACTTGTTGACTATATTTCTTTGTTTCACTACCACTTGGATATACAATATCAACAATAGTTCCATTTGAAATTGTACCAAATTTATCAGAAAGACTTATACTCTCCCCGATGTAGAAAATAATAGAGTCAAATAAAACAACTCTAAATTTATTAGAATCTACCTGATTTACTGTATTAATAGTATGATCTGTAGGAATATTATAGAGCCAACTGTTAAATTCTCTAAAATCTCTAAGATCTTTACCAAATCCAGAAAGAGTTACTCTATCATCTACCTTTAAATTTGAAGTGTTACTAAAATCTATACTATCTACAACATTTGTAAGCAAGAAATCTACTCTAGATGTTTGACCAAATCCAATATAACTGTAGGCAAATTTATCTTCAACAATAGAAGAGTTTACTTCCAACTCGGCACTAATTCCTTGACATCCTAAAAACTGGTTGACAGTTTTATCGGTGTAAGATACATTGATATAAGAGTTAGAACCCTTCGGTTTTATATGAACGTTGCCGGATTTTGAAAATCCAACAGTAGAGTCTACTAGAATAGTATCAGACCCTGCTGGAACGTCCTCTAACAGTCTTGTTTTTCCAGATGCCTCGAAGAGGTTGTTGAAGTCCGCAGAGTCCAGTGAGACCTCATAGAAGTCCTTTCCATCTACAGGCCTATATTCAATGTTGTAGATAGAAGATGATACTGTACCAATTCCACTAATATCTTGAAATAATGGACTTCCTTTGATAAGTAAAGGATCTCCACCACTTACTTTTTCTAAAAGAACATTTTTAGTAATAAAATAATTATTATCTGAGGGTATTAATGTAAAATCCTGTGGTTTGATAATTTCAATATCTTCACCAAATAGAATTTTGAATAAAATCTTATATGAAGTATCCGTTCCTTTAGACCTATAAAAGTCTTTTGCCCTGGTTAATATATTTTGAATATCAAGTCCTTCAAAAAAGTTTCTATTTTCAAATCCAGGTAGAAACTCGGCTTTGAACTTGATAAAAAATTCTCTTAAGAATAAATTACTTAAGTTATAAACGAGCACACCACTAGTGTGAGATGCTGTGTTGGTTGATGTAAAACTTAGAAATTCAGAATTATCCGCAGATTTAATAGAATCAATACCACTAAAACCTCTAGTACAACCTTCAAAAGTTGTTGATGTTTTGGTTTTATAATGAATAATTTCATTATCGATTTTCAATAATCCATTCTTATCTGGCCAACCCGCAGTACTAGCTACTGGAATAGTGTCAGAGATAACAGTAAGATCACCTAATAATGCTGTATATGGAATTAAACTTTGAGTTGTAAACTCCTCAATATTCTTATATCCCTTTAAGTTTACAGCAAGATCAGCCGCACCACCTCTATAATCTAGAGATTTATAGTATTGTTTAAGAAAACTAGTAAACGTAGGAGAATCCTGAAGTAGGAAATCAGGAATCTGAGATTCGATAATCTCGTTGATGCTAACTCTCTTTTCTGTCATTTTATCTCGTGAACTGTCCGTTTAGGTAGCTAGATGTAGGAACAAACAATGTTGCAGCAGTATTCTCGCCAGAGGTAATAGTATCCTCCACTGTATTTACCACAGAATTGCCAACGTCAATTTGGAGATATAAGTCTTTCAATCCAATAACATCATTCGACTCAGGAATTGCCTGAACTTCAATAACGTTATTATTTAACGCAGTAGATTCTATATTTACAACATCCAAGAGAATCTCCCCTTTAATATAATCAATAGTTCCTGCATTAACTTTAACGATTGATGGGATGTTGTTAACCAACTTAAAGAAAAATACTCTTCCAGAACTGTTATCTTCAGCAATATCGCCCATATAAAGAGTATCGTTCACCCCAGAAATTTTGAATCCAGAAGATTTAATAGAATATCCATCTTTCTTGATATAAACTCTGTTCCCAAAACAGATTTCATATGTTGCAAAAGTATTAAATGCGGGAGATACATCTCTACGCATTTTTACCTTTGTAATATTTGATGTAATTGCAGTATCTGTTGCATCAACCAAGGCATTAATCTTAGAGTACTTGACTCTTCCGCCAAAATTATTCGTATCACTAGATTTTGAATAATTTGTTAAAGTATTAAGTACTTTTGTTCTAATTTCAGAAACATCCGAAGTTTGGTTTTTGTTATAGTAAATTGTAGTATCAAATTCAACAAACAAATACTTGAGATCGATAAGTTCGGGTTTAATACCCGCAATAGAGTATTGTTTTAAAGATCTTGATATTTCTTCTTTTGTAATTTGGGAAAGAGTGTTCGCTCCTCTTGGTTTAATTGAAATAAACACTTTTCCGTACTCTGGAGGATCCAACTCCTCTCCCCCGTAGGCGGTCACAGAATCAATATTGGTGTATATGTATGGAATGAGTCCTTTATAGTCACTGGCGGTCACGGCACGGAACTGTGAGGAGTATACGCGAGGTGCCAGGTACTTGATAGAGTCAATGGGTTCAATATCATCACCATTTTGCGAATCTGAGATAGTTCTCAACTGAGAAATACCAGTTGTAATTGGATTTGCATTATTATCCTTTAAAATTCCAGAAAAAGTGAAGTTTTTAGCTCCATTTCCTTCTCTACCATTACTAACAATGTAAGTAACTTCAATAATTGACCCCGAAGAGGGTTTTTTACCCAAAACTCCGTCACCAAAACGTACTTCGTACCTTTGATCGGTAACTTCTTCCAATAAAAAGAGTCTTGAGGTCCCATCGACGTTCAAAACATCTTCATAAAGCGCATATTGTTCTGTTACATTTGTTTTTACCTTCACTCTGACAGTTGTAGTGTCAATATTTGCGTTTGGAAGGATAAATCTCTGATTTGGAATCGAAGAATCGACTGTAAATGTGTTTGTTACGAAAATTCCTTCGTAAATTTCGAGATTATCGAAAGATGCTTGACCTTGACTATCAACAAGTGTCGTAAAATCTTCGGGAATTGAGTAAATATAACTACTATTGACTAAAGAACCTTGTGCAACCTGTCCGGCTTGAAGAGTAATCGTTCTAACATCGGTTGTATCAGTCAAAGTGATGTTAAAAGCGGTCTTAGCACGTGCTGCTCGGACTGATCTAGGTGTATAACCAATATTTCTAGCGAGTGCAACAACATTTTCTCGCAATGTTGCACTATCAAGGAACACCTCATTCACTGTCATGTTCGTATTGAACGCAGTGATGTATGAGTTGTACGCCAATAGGTCAATTAAGACCGAAAAATTAGATCCTTCAAAGTCAAAATCACTAAAATCGCTACTGGATCTAAGATAATCTTTAATTTGGGTCCTTAGATCATTAAAATCTAAGTTAGTAAACTGATTGAAGGACATTAGATTCTAGTGGGTTCTAAAATAAACTCGATTTCTTGTGCTGGAACGGGTAATCCAACGATATCATAACTAATCTTTACGTATAATTCATTGGAATCGGGTTCAAAATCAACTGAAATATCAGGATTTCCGACTCTTGGTTCAAAGTTTGCAAGTAAAGTCTCTATTTCAGACTCAAGACTCAATGCAAGAGCGGGTGATCCCAACTCAAATAACGCATCTTGTACGTTAGTACCCAATAAATTATTAAAAAACCTCTCACCTACTCTAGTTTTTACTAGATTCATGACAGATTTTTTGATAGCATCCTCATTTTTAATAGGCAGTATATCGCCAGTAACAGGATTTCTCGCAAATGAAAGACTAATGTCCTTAAAACTACGAGAAGTTTTCCTATACTTAAAGGATGAGTTGTCTATGTCCCTAATTCCTAAGGCCATTTAATGCTATCAAAAGGTCTTAATATATGTATAAGACTATTTGGAAGATTCGTAATCCAATACTTCCTCAATTAACTCTTTTTTCGCTTGATAAGGACAAGGATTCTTCACTTTTTCAATCAATTTAACGTCATCACCCAGAACTTCGTCCAAATATTCCTCACTCCAATAGTTGTAATAGTCAGTTTTTGCTAATTTTTTACGCATCTGTGCAATCTTTCTCTTTGATTGACACAAAATAATGTTAAGTTTTGAATTATTTGTCTTAATTCCATTGATATAAGTGTTTTCACACGATAAATCCTCAACAAACCAATATAAAGGATACTCTTCGTTATATCTTTTTACCCACTTACGAATTTTTGCGGGTTTCCAAAAGTCTTCGACAATAAAAATGATGACATCATACCCAGGTTCGGGTACAATATCATCAATACCGACATCTTTAACAAGGGTGTCTGATCCAGATGCATAAGGGCAAATGGCAAAACCACCTAATTCTTTATGTTTAACAGAAACTTGTTCAATCCATTCATGGACATAAGATTCACGTTCAGTCATTATATTAACCTGCTGCTAATGGAGATGCGGTGTTCTTTTTATTAGCGCCAGAGTTTGCTTTTGCATTGGATGCAACATCGTACTTTGCGTTCAAAGTACCTTCTGGAGTTGCAGGTGGGTTATCTCCTGGATTTGGTCCTTTTGCTCCCATGATACACCTATAAGTTACATTACAGGTATTTATCGATAATTTTACTAATCTCAACAGCAAGTCTTAAATTCCCTCTTTCACTCATATGATTGAATCCATTGCAACGAAATCCATATGGATTGTCTAAAGGATTTGCAGGATATTCTGCATACGGATCAGAAGGACTTACAAAATCAGGAGGACTGTTTGGATTTGTAAGATGATAAGTTGAGACAAAACTTTCTTTACCATCATCATCAGAATAATTAAAAAACTGATGATGTTCATCCCAATATATGTGTAAGACATTATAATCTTTTAGATCGTCCATCATCCTTTTGCAGTTTTTAAAAGAATGATCGTCATCACAATATTGAGTTGGTCTTGTAGGATCAGTATGGAAAATGATTACATAACCATACTGATCTCTATCTAAGGTGTTATGAACATAATGAGAAATGTCACCCTCACCAGAACATGATACTGCGTAAGAGTGACACTCAACATCTAGTATGTTTGATAAGAAATAAATCCAAGATCCACCTACACAATCTTGCATTCTATTTGATTGTGAGTTTTCACCAAGTGCTGCAAAACTATCACCATAGATTGCAATCTTTGTTCTTGGATTTTCTACTAGAACTTTCTCTGCAATGTATTTGCCTTTGATTCTATCTCTGAATGAATCAAAGATTTCACATCCCGTTTCGTCAATTACTTGACCAGGGTACATGAAATCCGCCATTGAAGAATGAGGTGCTCTAGCAACATTCTTTTCTAACATCAACGCCCCTGACCACGATATGCTTTCTTCTTACTATTACGAGAAGATGCTGAAAGTTTCGTGTTTGATGAATTGCCTTGACGAGTCTTCTTCGGCTTCCCAGGCATGAAACCATCTTTCACTAGACCCACTTTCGACTTAACTGCCATAATTAAAATACCTTAGAATACGTTTGCGATTTTTTTTGCGGTTTTTGACGCGCCGAAACGCGCCGATTTTTTATCAAAGAATACGAGTCTTCTCATGACCCACACGGATCTTCGGATCACACCAGATCTCATAACCCGCTTCCTTCGCATCAAGACAGAAAGATACGTCCTCGCCGCACATGTCTTGAACTTCACCAGAGTCAAACACCTGCATCTTCGGAGCAAACCAAGGATACTCCAAGTTCTCAAAGACGCCGTTCTTAATCAGAACCCATCCAAAACCAGTGTAGTCAACTGTAAAGGGTTTGCGACGTTTGCTCATGGTTTCACCAGTTTCATGGTTCATCACACCACCGTTGTTCTTGAAGTCATCTTCTTCAAGCCAGTGAGCAACGGAAGTGGTGTTCCCATCTTCAGTCATATACCAACCTGCTGCAATATCTTTGTCCATTGCAATCAGACGATAGAAAGACTCAGTGTTAAAAACAATATCAGAGTCAATCCAAAGTTGATAATCATACTTCAGTTTACCATCCCAGGGAATCTGCTTCGGACCACGGAGAACATTCGCACCTAGTACTTTACACCGTGCAAAGTTAACCATGGACGAATAGTCCTGAGAAATCTGAATGCTACCACCGTTCTGTACAATATCAAAACACAGTGATACGAAGTTCTTCAAATAGATGTAAGATACTCCACGACCAGGAAGACAGAACACAATGTTCTTTCCTTTGATCATCTCCTTGGCTGCTTGAAGATCAAACTCATCTTCTTTCTTTTTGACAGCAGGAGCCTTCGCTTTAATTGTAAATCCTTTAGACATTAATTTAGAATTGCAATGTTGTTATTCTACCACCACAAATCAATTCATGCAATGGTTTCTGGGTTATTTATCAGTTCGTGAGTAACCTTGGAAAACCTTAGATCGTATTCAAGATTGCACGCCGCTCTGACCATCTCGATCTTATGTTGTAAATCACACTTCGTTACATTCTCAGCAACTACGTGACCGTCAACTAAGATATTATACAAGTTCATCTTCGATAATTGTAAGTAGGTCTTCGATCTCTTCTCTGAGTGAATCATTAGTGATCAACTCTAAGTCGTTCTGAAGACGATACTCTATACAATCTACGAGGACCTCCTTGTCATAGAAGTCGAGTTCTAGTTTCATTGTAGACTCTTCAATCATCCTCAAATGTTATATAGACAACAGGTTTTTTGAGCGGACCCTGGCACTCGGAATTTTTTTGGGCAAAATTTTTTTACCTTCGTGATATTTAGATCGCGATTTGGGTTCGTTGTAGGTTAGGGACTTAGCGTTTTTTATAAACGGGGGTTACGCGCCCACGCGCTAACACATAAGAACGCGAATACACTGCTCAAACAGTGCTCCCCGAGAGTATCATAAACCCTCGGAGAGTTTCTGTCAACTACTCACATAACTTGGTTGCATTTGTTGTTATTAGTGACCCCAGGAGTTCCAGCAACTGAACCGTGCATGAATGAACCCTTAGGAGCAGCATTGGACCACGCACGTTTGCCGCTCAATGCTTTCACACCTCGTTTGGAAGGTTTAAGCACAGTGTACTTAATCTGTCCTTGAGTATCAGCAACCAAGAGGTCGAGTTTAGTAGCAGATCCGAGTTCAGAAATGGTCATGAGAAAGTAGCGAAGTGTTCGGAGAGTTTGTGAGAATTAACCGAGACGCATTGAGGAGAAGAAAGGCACAACGGTGAGACCCTGGACAGTGTTCATTTGGACGAACCAATCGAAGTTCTTCGCAAACACTTTGTCACCACAATCACCGTGCTCTGAGAGAATAGCATTGAGACGTGATTTGGTGGTGTTAGACTGCCAACCACCGTCAAAGAGACGAATGAAAGTGTCACCCACTTCGGCAATCTTGTTACCGTGGAGGAACACGGAAGACACGGAAGTTTCCTCGTCGAAAGTAACAGCGGTGTTAGCAGACTGCCAGTTCTTGTTGTTCTGAATAGCAGTGTTCATTTGCTGTTCAATCTTACGCATGAGAGTCGAGAAGTGGTGTTCCTTTGACTCTTATAAGATACACGATTCTGAGGGTCTCGGCGCATACCTTGTGCAGCTTATCAAAGTGGTTGTGAGCTATTGACTTTGGCACTCATCCATGGTAAGCAGATAAGGACTCTGAGGCATTTGAGCAACTTAAGGGGACTGATTGAAACTCCACAGAGTCATTGTACATTGTATGAGTAAGCTATGGCAACTCTCGGAGATTCTCGGAGTAATTATGTGCGAGACTCGTGACTTTTTTTCGTGGGGGTGCTTGACTTTTTTGCGAGTTTGTGATAGCGTGCGCGCTTAGATCACTAGTCCTCAGCACATTTTAACGAACGAAATAAATCACGCATATATGTTTTTTAATACATTTATTTTTAATCTCTTAAATACACTCCCCAGTATATTCGGAGTGCCTTCGGAGCAACTCTGAGGTCATAAACACGTCTCCGTAAGTGTGACTATCTCTCTGATAAGTGCATGGTAATCACTATCATTGAACAACGTATAATCCTTCACTAGTTCATATACCTTACTGTGTACGTCTGAGTATTGTTCTATTTCAAAACTTACCCAATCACAACCATCAAAACTCATTCTTGTGTTGTTATCTACCTCTGTATATTCTAACTCTTTAATGTAACATTGATTCCACGTTTTTAATTGTGCATTATGTTTCTTTTTAGAGTTAGCATTCTTCTCACCATCTGCGATTGAATGTGTTGGATAACTGCTACTATAATACGCAGGCATTGTTGGCGTATAATAACAAGTTGTAGGCAATGAATCGTCTATATTAAATCTCTCTCTGACCTTAAGATCTAATTGGTTAATGATACTCTTATCTGAATATGTGTTCTTCCAATGTACTATATCAACTGTTGGTTTGATGTTGTAACTGTGCATAAGTGCCAACTCTTCAAGATTACCTTTTGGCATATTGTCTCTTGATTGACTCTTGGTCTTTGGTCTCTTTGCAAAATTAGTGTGTAAGTACGTTGGCAGATTGTTGATCTGTTTGTAACGCTTACCTAGTTGAAGATTACTGATCAATGGTCCCCAATATTTGAAAAAGTGTTTGGGTAGTGTTCTTGTCTTGGGGAAATTGTTGACGTAGTTATTATAATTCTTTGTCCACTTTTCAGCGTCTAGATCTTTATTAAAGTCACAACCTGATCGAGTCCAATCAATTCCATCTTTGAAAACATTCCACGCATAACTGAACCATTCATCGGGAATAGTTTGGTCCGTCAGATACTCAAACTCTTGGAACTGAACATTAGCATCAATGTCAACATCAACGAAGTTGGTGTAGCGAACTCGCATGGTTGTGACCTTATCTTTCTGTGTACTATTTACGTTTGTTCTTCATCTTATACTCACCGAGGTTTTCGACATAAACCTCATTCACTTTCTCTCCATTTTCTAACTCTAACAGTTCATGCCAATTCCATTCATTAGGACTGACACAATTAGTTGTATCTACCGTGAAATCTAATGTAACTCGATAACGTGTAACTTTGGTCTTTGGAGTTGAAATAGACATGGCAGTTTTGGGGGTGAGTGAGAAAAATTCTTACTTGTCTATTTTATAAAAATTCTCCTCTAAAGTCAAGAACTGTGTACTGTAATCACGACAAATTGTCTCGTAAATTACACTTAACTCTTCATCAGTGTAATCATCAACCCAGTTCATTTTCGTCTCGTTCGGTGTCATCGTCATCAATCAAAAACTCCATCATAAGATAATCAACTGTCACTTCAAACTTAGCAGCAAGTTCTTCCAAATTCATCATGATGTCATTGTCAACGAAACGGTGAATGCCTTCATTCACAAATAGATCCAATGTTGAGTCGTGCATGTTATTCAGAAAGTGGTGATTCGCGTTTGCAGATGTTGTTCTTTCCAGAAAGTACATCATCCACATAAGCATTTGTCAACGACTTGTCATCATCATTTGATTCAAACAATTCGCGTTCTGTTGGAATACTTTGGTCCTCATTGACTGATTCCCAAAAATCATCCCAGTCTTTTTGTGTGGTGTTGGTTTCAATCATCGTAGGATAGTTCCTCCCATTTTGCTACATGAACATCTTTTACATTTGATTTATTCTCTTTCAAATATCTCTCCATGTCACGTTTACTATGGAAAAACTTTTGATCATACAAATTCAAATTACTTTTGGGTGCTGGTTTTAATCGAACCAGATAAACAGCAGGATAACCCATCAGATTCCCTCCATCAATCCTTCAAGAGTTTCATCACCATAGTAGTCAAGAATTTCACTCTTGACATCATCCTCATCCCAATTCTTGATGTTCTGTTCAATACTTTCGACCGCAAAAGTGATCAACGTATCCATATCCATACCTTCAACGATTAACTCTGCATAATTGAGTTTCAGTTGGTCAAGTTGTTTGGTTGTGAGTTTAGAATCAGTCATCGGATTGGTGTGGTCGAAAGTAGAAACAAAAGACATGATAATTTAGACGAGTTCTTGTTGTTGTTGCATCATTTGTTCTTCTGTAACCTCATCAACGCACTCCTGAATCACTTGATAGATGTAATCGACATTGCCAACATCATCAAAGATTCTCTCAATCAACTCAGGATCTTCTACAACGTTATCATAATCAAACTCACCATTTTCATCCTTCAAATGGCAATCTTCTTTGGTGTAAATCCATGCACCACAGTGTGCATCTTCACCTTGATTTGCAATGAGTTGATCAACTCGATCACGAAGTTGTTTGAGAGTGTAGTTCATCAGTTTGCAGGAAGAATTTCGTACTCAGTGAAGTTTGGGTAGTTTTTTTCTACCCATTTGGATAACTTTGCGTTCTGTGCTTTGACTCCTTTCGATGTTGTTGGTCGCGTTGGCATTGTCT
>MDSW01044480.1_pt1 | contig 42198 bp, 22 predicted proteins | sample 811171 | NCBI WGS metagenome assembly MDSW01 (sample SAMN05326641, study PRJNA326480) | marine metagenome | isolation source: seawater | place: Atlantic Ocean: North West | collected 2012
GAGGGGGGGAAGGCGCGCGCGGCGCGACGAATTTTGACGTGTGTTCAATCCCGGTCAAGAGTGGCGCGTCGATCGACCCGGGGCGCGACGCACTCTGCGCGACGACGGCGAAAAATGCCAACTGGCGTGCAATCCATCCGTCCGTGTTTTGGTTGGAGGTGCTCCCGATCGCTTCCTTCCCTCGTCGTCCGGCCTCGACGTCACTTCCAGACGCGCCTCGATCGAGCGCCGCGGTCGCCGCTTTCGTGCACGCGCCGCGCGTGTGTGTGCTTCGCGTCCCGCGCCCTCGTCCGCCACCCGTCGCGTCCGGTCCCCCGTCGCGTCGCCCGCAGACGACGTCTCGATAAGATGTCCCTCTCCGCGCTCGCCTCGCGCGTCGCCCCCGCCGCCGCGCTGACCCGCTCTCGTCGCGCCCGCGCGGCGTCTTCGCCGACGCGAGCCGCGTCCGTCGTCCACGCCGCCGCGCGCACGGAGTTCGCCGATTTCTTCCCCGACGAGGTGACGGCGCTCGAGGAGCCCGCGGCGGTGTCTCTCGCGAAGCGTTGCGCGCAGGTGCCTGTGGCGGTCCCCGGCCGGGACGCTCCCGTGATGACGAGCTGCGTGGGCGCCCCCGCGCCCGCGGGCGGGGAGGAGGTGGCGCCGTTCGTCCTCCTCCACGGCTTCGACAGCAGCTGCCTGGAGTATCGCCGCCTGTTCCCCCTCCTCGAGGCGCGAGCGGAGACGTGGGCGGTGGATCTGCTCGGGTGGGGGTTCACCGACGCCGGCGACGCGGGCGTGGGCGATTACTCCCCCGAGGCGAAGCGCGCGCACCTGTACGCCTTCTGGAAGCAGGAGATCGGCCGCCCCATCACGCTCGTGGGCGCGTCCCTCGGCGGTGCCGCCGCGATCGACTTCGCCACGGCGCACCCGGAGTGCGTCGAGCGGCTCGTGCTCGTGGACGCGCAAGGATTCATCGAGGGCCTCGGCCCGATGGGCTTGATGCCGCGGCCCGTCGCGCTCGCCGGCGTCAACGTCCTCAAGACGAAGATTCTGCGCAACACCGCCAACCAGATGGCGTACGCGGACAGGGCGACGTTCGCGACGGAGGACGCCATGCGCGTCGGGCAGCTGCACACGTTCCAGCCGCAGTGGGCGGACGCGACGCTCTCGTTCATGAAGAGCGACGGGTACAAGGTGGCGAAGCGCGTGCGGACCATCCCGCAAAAGACGCTCGTGCTCTGGGGGCGACAGGACAACATCCTCGACCCGGCGTACGCCGAGCGGTTCGCGGAGGAGGTGCCGGACAGCGAGCTCGTGTGGGTGGAGGAGTGCGGTCACGTCGCGCACCTCGAGCAGCCCGAGTTCATGCGCGATAGGCTCTTCGAGTTCGCGGGGGTGGAAGCGAAAGTGGGGGCGTGAGAGCGACCGGCGACGAGGCGTTCGGGCTCATTTTTTTATTGTAGACCACGGGAGTCTGTGTTTCGTAACGTTTCCCTCACGGGGTCTCTTCTCTCGGCGCCGCCAGCACCGCGGCCCCCGGTTCGGCGAAGAGGACGAAGTTGATGGCGAAGAGCGGGTCACCGTCCGGGACGACGAGCGCGCCGTTCCAGAGGCTCGCCCCGGGCAGCGCGTACATCTTCCCCACGTACATCCCGGGGTAGACCTCCCTGATTTCGTCCCTGAACGGCGCGAACTCGTGCGCGTGGTCGCCGTAATCGACGACGAGGGCGTCTTCGCCCGGCGCGAACAGGGACTCCCCCGCGTAGGCTTTGCCCGGGTACAGCTGGAGCGGCTCGTCGAGCCCGAAGAGCTGGTTCAGGAACGGGCCGTAGTTGACCTTGATGCGGTTCGTCACGACCAAGCCCCGCCGGTCGTTCGTGGCGTTGCTCTGGACGACGACGGGCGCGAGGGCGTCTTGGAAGCATTTGCCGCGCCACGACGACGGCGTCAGCGTTCGCGTCACGCCGTACACGCGCGCGATCGTCTCGAGGATGCCACCGCCGATGATGCACCCGTGCATGCATCCGACGGGGAGAATGCCGTTCGAGTGGAGGGGGTGCGCGAGCGCGTACGCCTCGTCGAGTTCGGTGAGGTTCAGGGCGAACTCGGGGTTGGCCCTTCTTCCGCGGAAGAAGGGCGTCGCGCAGAGCGACTCCGCGGCGTCGAGGGAGAGGACGTCGCCGTCACCGACGAAGGAGGCGTCCACGGCACGCGCCTCCGCGAGGAGCTTACGCGTGAAGGTGGTGTTCGGGGCGCCGATCGTGAGGTTGAATGCGCCGCCCGTGTACCCACCGTCGGGGTCGCGCGATAACGCGACGCCTCCGAGGAGGGCGCGACGGCGCGTCTGCACGCTCGTCGCGGCGTCCACGAGCTCGCGAGGGGACCGCACCACCGCGACGCAGGAGAACGCGACGAGCGCGAAAGCGCACGCGGAGGCGATGACGAGCGCGCGGCGGAGGGAAGGCATCGAGACCGGAGTGGTGAGCCGCGGGGATTCGGCACGCGCGCGGAGGAGTGTCTCGAGGGGAGGCGTCGTCGAGCGGTCGTGGTGGCCGTTTCGTTTCGACGATGCTGACGAAATTTCGGCGGATTTCCCGAAACGGTTCAAGGCTGAACCGCGGACGCCCGCGCGAGTCGGTGAGATCCCGCGCCGGCATCGTCATCGCGCGATCCGCCCAAGAGTTTCTAGGTCAGCCGCGAGACGCCAGACGCCATGGCGCACCTGGCGTCGGCAGCAGCTTCGACGCCGCGCACGTCCGGTTGGGGCGCATCGATATCCGACGACGGCGCGCTGAGACTGCGCGCCGCGTCGCGATGCGCGTCGCACCGGACGAACGTCCCGCGCGGGGTTTTCGCGTCCCACCCTTCGCGTTCGAGGAAGGCGGCGAAGCGCAAGGTGCCGAAGGTGACGAAGATGGACGTCGTGACGAAGCTCCAGATGTGGGGCGTGGACGTGGACAGGATGCGAGGCGAGACGCGTCTTCCCGACCCTCGCGCGTCTTCTCGCTCGTCGACGGAGGAGCCCGGGTCCGCGACGATGGATCCGTCCACCGGTTCGCCGCCGTTCGAGCCGCGCGAGCCCGACGCGAGCGAAATGGGGGACCGCGCGTCCGCGCCCGCGTCCACCTCCTCGTCGTCCTCGCGCGGTCGAGTTCTCGAGCTCATCGCGCGCCAGGAGGCCGAGAACTGGCCCGCGGTGGGCACGGACGAGTGGCTTCTCGCGCGCGTCCCCATCATCTCGGCGAGCGAAGCGTCTGCGGCGCTCGGCGTCGACCGCTTCCGGTCCCCCGAGAGGCTCATCCGCGACAAGCTCGCGCGCCTCGACGCGCTCGACCGAACGACGCCCGCGGAGACGCTCGCGCGGGCTGCGGCGGAAGCGGAGGCGGAGTCACTCGCGCGGTCGGCGGACCTGGGCTGGCGCGCCGCAAGCGGTACCAAGGCCGGCGCGCGGAAGAGGAGGAAGGGAAAGCGCGCGAAGAGAGGGAGCGGCGCGGGGGGTCGGTCCTCGCCGCCGGCGGAGAACGGCGCCAAAGCGACCCCCCCCGCGGTGGCGCACGGCGTCGCGTTCGAACCCCTCGCGAGGGCGCATTACTGTCGCGTGGAGAATGAGATCGTGCACGAGTTCGGCTTGAAGATCCACGACGACCTCCCTTGGCTCGGGGCGACCCCGGACGGGGTCTCGGCCTCGGGCGCGGTGCTGGAGATTAAGTGTCCGTACTCCCGTCCCGTGCTTCCGAAAGTTCGCGCGGCGGAACACAACCCGCAGCTCCAGGTGTTGATGCGCGTCTTCGACCTCGCGGAGTGTCACTTCGTGCAGTACAAACCCCCGGGGGTCGGGACCGGGCGCGCGGGGGTGATGAACGAGGACAGGCCGCTGTATTTACGCGAGACGGTCGCGCGGGACGACGGGTGGTGGGCCGCGAACGAACCCAGACTGAGGGCGTTCCACCGCAAACTCGAGGACGCGATGCGCGAGCGACGAGAAAGACTGGCGCGATTCGCCGACGGAGGGGGGACGGACGGGGCGAACGCGGCGTCGTCTCTGGACGAGTAGGCGCACATCATCAGCGCGTGGTGTGCTTCGTCGCGGTACTTCAGATGTGATACTTCACGACACATTGGTATGAGATAAAACCGTCGTCCAGCTATGATATCGCTCCCCCCGTTTGAGTTCGTTTTCTTACTCTCTGCTCGCCATCCTGTTGGCGAGGCTGAGTCGCTTGAGCCTTGAGACGGACTTTTGGAACTCGCTCTCCTTGGTCCCGGCGGGCGCGGGGCTCGCCTCGCCTCGGTCCGCCGCGTGCATCACGTCGCCCGGGTCCGAGGTTTCGGTCGCCTCCTCCGGTCCTTTCCCCGGGGTCAACACGCGCTCGACCTCTCGAACCTTCGCCTCGAACGCCGCCGCCTCCCTCGCGTCCCGCGCCCGACGTCCCTCGACGTCCCTCGACGTCGAAACGGCGGCGGCGGCGGTGGGCGGCGCGGAGTGCCTCGCGGCGCGACTCGTCGGCGGCGCGTCGTCTCCGAGCCCGAGCCTCGCGGTCGGCGCCGGGGTGACGAGATCGTCCATCGGCATGGGCGGGAGCGCGCCTTGTTCTCGTTCGTCCGCGCTCAAAGAGCCCTGCCGATCGAGGTCGACGCCTAGGGCGCGGGCGCGTCTGCGTTCCTTGCGGCTCGTCCGCGGGCTCACCCCGCCCATCCCCGCTTTGTGTCTCCACCTCCCGGCGAGGATGGCGGCGGCGAGCCCTCCCTTCCCGCTGAATAGGGGCGGCTTCGTCCCGACCGCGTTCGACCGCGCCCTCGTCTTGGGCGCGAACGGCGAGCTGAACCCGGAGAGGTGCGTCGGGACCGGGACGGTGAACGCGTCCGCGACCGGGGCGACGACGCCCTCGAACGGGTCGCGGCGCGCCTCCGCCGAGCGCGCCGCCTCCGCGCGCTCCGCCGCGTCCTCCTCATCCTCCGCCTCGTCGGCGTACGCGTCCCTGCTGGCGACCGGCGCGAGGTCGCCGCTGACCGCGCGCGAGGCGGCCGAGTTCGCGAGCAGGCTCTCGGCATCGCGCGTCGCGTCGCGCATCCACGTCGTCGCCCACCGCCGGAGCCGGTCCTCGTCCTGCGCGGAGACGCCCCGGACGCGGTCGCGACACGAATCCGGAAGCGGGATGGACGGCCGCGGCGGCTTCACGGGCGACGCCGCCGCCTTCGGGGTCTTCCCCGCGGACCTCCTCCGGGACCCCGGCGCGTGGGACCCCGTCGTATCCTCGCCGTCCTTCGGGGGGATCCACGCCGGGAGCCTGGTCTTGACGTCGTCCCTGGTGAGATCGTCCGCGTTCGGGACGACGTTGCCGAGGAGAACGGCGTCGACCACCGCCGCCGGGTCCGCGGTGGCGCGCTCCGACGCGAGCGCGGCGCACGCGGGCGCCAGCGCCGGGTCGTCGAGCGCCACCAGCTCGGACGCCGCCGCGGCGAGCGCCCGGGTCTCCCACGCGCCCACGCCCTCGCACGTCACGCGCGCGTCGATCCACGCGGCGAGGAGGTCCGCGGCGGCGGCGCGGCGCTGGGCGTCCGCCTCCTCCGTCGCCGCCGCCGCCGCCAAGGAGCGGAGCGCCTGCGCCCACGCCGCCGGGGACGTCCCGCCGGCGGCGCCCAAAGCGTCGCACACCTCCTTGAAAAACAAACGCCGGTTCGAGGTCGCCGCCGCCACCTGGACCGGGTCGAGCGTCACGCGCGAGCGCGAGCGCCTCAGGTTGAGCTTGGTCTTGGACGCGAACGCCGAGCCCGCGGGAGAGCCGAGCGCGGACGGCGACGCGACCGAACCTTTCGCCGCGGACCCCGGGGGAGGCCTCGCCGACCCGGCGGGGGTTTTCACGAACGCCTCCGCCGACGCCGCCGCCGCCTTCTCGGCGGCGCCCGAGTACGCGCCGCCGTACCGGCTCCGCGCCTCGCGGTCGTCCATGTACCCCCCCGCCTCGAGGAGCGCGAACTTCGAGGCGACCTCGTCGAGCGAATCGAAACCCAAACCCCGGACGAACCCCGCGGCGGCGCGCCCCGCGGAGACGTCCGGTGGCGCCGTCACCGACGGCCACGCGCGCAGCGCGCACGCCAAAATCGCGAGCTCGTCGAGGCTCCCGGCGGTGCCGTCGTCGGGGAGCGCGGATAACACGCCGCACGCCACGTCCAGGACGTCCCTCGCCGTCGCCGCGGCGGGGTCCTCCGCGTCGTCCGAAGAAGAAGACGTAGAGGTCGTCGGGAGCTCGAAGAACAAGACCCGCGTGAAGAGCGCCGCCGCCGCCTCCGGCGCGCTGGCGCCCTTGGCGCTCCGCAACGCGGCGACGATGGCCGGCGCGACGCCCGTCTTGAGGCGGGTGCTGGAGGTGAGCCCCGCGGCGACGGCGAGCCGAATCCCCGCGGCGACGCACCTCGGCGCGGGGAGCGCGACGGACGCGAGCGCGGCCGACGTCGCGAGCCGCGTCGTCGCCGCCGCCTCCACCGACACCGCCGCGGCGTGGCCCGCGCGCGCGTACCGCTCGGCTAACGCGCCGCACGCGTCGGCGGCGGCGGCGAGCGCGGGCACGCCCCGCGCGTCGGCGAGCGCGAAGGCGAACAGCCGCGCCAGTCTCAGGCCGTAGCCTCCCAGAGGCGCCGTCGGGAAGTCCCTGGGCTTCTCCCTGTCCTCGTCCGGGCCGACGCCGACGACGGGCGCGACGGCGGCGTGGAAGAGCCTGAGCGACGCCGCCACCACCGACGCCGAGTACGCGTCGAGGCCGTCCTCGCTCGCCACCTCCGCGCACCGAAGCGTCGCCTCCGCCAACGCGCGCCGAAACGCGAGCTTCCCGCGCAGGTACCGCGGCGCCAAGATCCGGACGCACCGCGTCGGGAGCGTGAACGGGTCCGCCGGGTCGGCGATCGCCCGAGCGTTCGCGTCCGCGTCCTTGTTTTTGTCTTTTCCGGTCTTTTCCGATCCGCCGGGCTCGACGAGCGTCGCCGCCAGGAGCCCGCGCGCCTCCGCGCTCACGCCGCGCATCGCCACGGCGACGGCGGCGAGCTGCGCGAGCCAGGGCGTGTGCGTCGCGGAGGCGACGGGGCAGGCCAACGACGCGGACACGAGCGTCATGGCGCGCCTTCGCAGGGCGTCCGTCCCGGTGGACGCGACCTTCGCCAGGCGCGTCGCCGCCGCCGCGCCGGCGGAGGAGCGGAGGAGGTGCAGGCACGCCATCGTCGCGACGCCGGGAGAAGGGTCGCCCCGCGCGTCGCCGGCGACGTCGAGGAGCTCATCCACCACCGCCGATGTGGCCTCCGCGGACCGCGCCATCGCCTCCTCGTTCCGCGCGCCGAACCCGCGCCCGAGGCCGACCTTCCCGCCGAGGCTCGTCCACAGCTCGCCGACGTCCGCGCGGGGCGCGAGGCGCGACGCCTCCGTCGCCGCCCGCGCGAGAGCCACCGCGAGCGCGGGGTCCATCGGCGCCGCCGCCGACGTCGCCAACGCCTCGACCACCCAGAGCAGAGCCCCCGCCGCCGCCTCGACGCGATCGCCGAGCGCGTCCCGACCGCGCACTCGCTCGTACGGCTCCGCGGACTCGGACGCCTCGCGCCACCTGGAGTGCCCGACGAACGAGGCGTCGCCGAGCGCCTCCGCGAGCTCCCTCGCGCCCTCGGCGACGGAGACGACGCGGTCCGAACCCCACGCGGAGACGACGGCGCGCGCCGACTCGAACGTCGCGCCGCGGCGCGCCTCCGTCGCAAGCGAGACGGCGTCCGCCGAGATGGCGCGCGCCGCCGCAGCAGCAGCCGCCGAGGCGGAAGCCACCGCCTCCTCGGACGTCCACAGCCCGGCGATCTCGCGGAGCGCGCGGTACGAGGCTGCCGACGCGGGCACCGTCGCGGACAAGCCCAGGGAGGCGAGCGCCGCCGCCGCGAGGAGACCAGACTGGTCCCCCGCGGACGCCGTCGCCGCCGGCGACGCGAGCGCCGAGTGGCACACCTCCAGCAGGCGCGGCGTCGGCGGCGACGAGAAAAGAGGCGAGGTCGGAGAGACGCGCGCGAGATCCCTCGCGTGGCGCGCGGCGCCGGCCGCCTGAAGCAGAGTCGCCGCGAGGGCCTCGGGGCCGGCGCTCGGCCGCCGCACGAGAATCTTCACGAGCGCGACGGACGCCAACGCGCCCGCGCGCGTCGGCTCGTCGTCGCGAGGAGGCGGCGCGTCTTCTCGCGCGTCGCGCTCGGCGCGCGCGCTCGCCGCGCGACACGCCTCGACGAGCCTCGGCACGGCGCGCTCCACGCTGTCCGCGCTCGCGACGTTCATCCCGACGACGACGCGGATCGTCTCGATGACGGTGTTGGCGAACCCGCGCCACTCGCTCGAGTCGTCGTCGCGCGGAAGGCACCCGGTGAACGCGCGCACGGCGCTCGAGGCGGACTCCTCGTCCGCGGGCGGCGCGTTGTGGAAGCGAAGCGTCGCCAAAGCCGCCACCGCGTCCACCGCGCGCATCGCCACCGCGGGGCCGTCGTCGTCCGTCAAGACGCCGTCGTCGCCGTAGTCGTTGGAGAAGCCCTGCTGCGCGACGTCCGGAAGGAAGCTGAGCCACGCGTCGCACGCTTCCCACGCGAGCTCCAGCGTTGGGGCGGCGTCGGGGAGCTTGCGCGAGAGCGCGCGCGACGCGAGCTTGCGAAGCAGCGTGAGGCCCGCCGCGCCCCTCGCCAGCGCGGGCCACGTCGCCCTCGCCGCGGCGGCGCTCTTGGACGAGCCCGGTTTCGAGCCAAGCGTTTTCTTCAGGCTCTCGTCGGCGAGCCGAGCGGCCGACACCACCTCCTTGGCGACGTGCGTCATCAAGGACGGGAGCGACGGCGGCGCGATACCGGTGAGGGCGTCGATCATGACGTCGCTTCGGCGCCTCGCCAGCGTCGCCGCCTCGGGGCTGAAACTCTCGCCCCCGCCCTCCGCGGCGGCTTCCGCGCACCGTTCCCACGCGCGCAAAACGATCGCCTCGGAGTCAAACTGCGAGGCGTCGCCCAGGCCGACCTGGCGCTCGAGCCCCGCGTTCGTGTCCTCCGCGCGATCCTCGGCGAAGAGCATCTTCTTCACCGGGCTCGTCGGCGCGACGGTGCCGTTCCCGGGTCTGTGTCCCTTGGGCCTCGCCGCGGCGACGAAGATGGCGACGTGTGCGCGCCAGATGGCGTGCGCGTGCGCGGAGGGCGGGGCGCCGCCGCTTCCGCCGCTCGCGCCCATCGTGGACGGCGGCGCGTAGTCCACGACCATCGCCGCGGCGAGCCGTTCGGCGGCGCGGCGGACGCCTGCGTCACCGCACGCGCTGAGCTCGCGCCCGTTCCACCCGCTGACGCGGTCGTCGTCGTGCCAACCGCCGAGCATCGACACCGCGCGGCTGTGCGTCTCGGGCCCGACGGAAGACTGCTGGCTCAGCCATCGGAGCAAACCGCCGCCGAGCTTGGAGACGAGCGAGTTCTCCCCGTCCTCGGCGGCGTCCGCGCCCCGGCCGAGCGCCTCCCCGGAGAGCGCCGCGACGTCGACGAGGTCCTCCGCCGCGGCGAGAAGTTCCGCCGCCGCCGCGTGCACGGCCGGCTCCGGGTGCGCGGTGGCGAGCAACACCGCCGCCGCGGCTCTCGGGCCGACCGCGGCGGCGTCGAAAAAGACGTCGTCCGTCGGCTTTCGGCTCGCCTCCTGAACGACGACGGCGGCGGTCATGAGCCGGCACCGCCACTCGTCCGCGTCGACGCTCCCTTCCATCGCGCTCTCCGCGGACCTCAGCGAGTGCACCACCGCGCGGCGGAGCGCCGTGGGCGAGAGCTCCCTCGCGTGCCTTCTGATCGCGCGCCGCGCCGCGGTTTCCACCTCGCGCGTCCCGCACGCGCACGCGAGCGCGACGGCGAGGAGTGAGGACTCCGACGCGTCCGTTCCGTCCACGCCGATTCCGCTTCTCGCGCCCTCCGAGCGAGGGTCCAGCAAAAGCGGAGAGCACTTGAGCGCCGTGAGCATCACCTCGACGATGACGCCCGTCGGCGCGTCCGGGTGCTTCGATTTCGCGGCATACGTCACGAACTCGGGGCCCTGCCACGTCCCGGACGGGGGAGGGAGCTTGAGCGCCTCCGCGACGGCCGCCGCGAGCGACGCCGAGCGGCGCCACGTCTCCTCGACGACGGCGGGCGAAGGCGCGGCGGCGGCGTTCGATTTCGAATACGGCGTTGGCGGCGCGCCTCTCTCGTCGTCCAGCGCGTCCGCGGCCGACGCGGGGTCTTCCCCGATCGCCCACGCGAGAAATCTGAGCGCCACCACGCGCGAGTTGGGCGAGCCCGAGCCGGAGACCTTGAACGCCGCCTTCTTCGCCATCTCCTTGGAGACGCCGACGGCGTGCTCCCCGCCGAGCATGTCGGCGGCGACGTCCAACGCGCACAGAGGGTTCGCCTCCGCGCCCGTCGCCAACGCGCGCTCGACCCGGCCCCACAGCGCCGGGGGCGGGCCTTTCGTGCCTCCGATGGAGGCGGCGCGCGCGAGGAGCTCCCGGATTTCCTCGTACGCGGGGGCCTCGCTGCCCGCGGCGACGGCGGCGGCGGCGCCGCCGAAGTGCTCGACGAGGCACTCCAGCGCGCTGACTTTGCTCTCGTCCTTGTCCGCCTGCAGTCCGGACGCCAAGGCCTGGTGCACGGCGGCGTGAAGCTCGAGCGCGGCGTCGGTTCGCTTCTCGGGCAGGCGCGCCTGCAGCGCGACCACCGACTGGAGCAGGGCTGAGTTTTCAGCCGCGGCGTTGCCCTTCTGCGACCAGGAGGAGGCGACGTCGACGATGGCGTCGAGGGGCAAAAGCGCGACCGAGGCGGCGTCGCCGCCGCCCCGAGCCAACGCTCTGAGGATCGTGGTCAACGCCAGGGCGAACGGCCTTCTCTGCGCGCCGTGCGTCGCGGGCTTGACCATCTCGTCGAGGGCGAGCTTGAGCGTCTTCGCCGCCGCCTCGTTCGCGGCGCGGCCGACCCACGCCGATCCGTCGCCGCACCACTCCCACCGCGCCGCCGCCGAGAGGAGCGCGAGGCGCTCGTCCCAGTCCTTCGTCTCGGAAATCTTCGCCGTCAGCGCTTCCGTCGCCGCGGTGACGTGCCCCGCGGCGACGAGCGTCGCGAGCGTCGCCTCGGAGCCGCCGTCGAGGAGCAAACGCGCGTGCTCGGCTTTGAGACCGGCCGCGGCGAGGAACGCGTGGGAATCGACGACGGAAGGCGCGTCCACGGTGTCAGCGAGGACGAGGTTGGCGAAGAGCGCGCCCTGCGCCCGAGGTCGCTCGGCGTCCTCGGGGAGCGCCTCGATCGCGGAGACGAGGCAGTCCGCGACGTCGCCCCACATCACGTGCACGCCGTCGGCGAAGGACGGGAGCCATCGGCGGAGGCGCGCCAATTCGCTCGTCACCTCTTCTGGGAACAATCGGCGCACGCGCGTGGCCACCACGTCGGGTATCGGCGCCGACGTCTCGAGCCGGGGGGGGGTCACCTCATCCTCGAAGTGCGCGTGTTGGTGCACCAAGCACGTGAGGACGTGCGAGACGTGCTCCAACGCGGCTGGGGGAGCCATGCCGCCCGGCGCGTCGGCAATCTGGAGAATGGCACGCAATCGGTTTCCGGAAGAGCGCTGAGCTGTACCGAAACGAAAGATCCGGGTGGTTGGCTTGGCTGGTTTCAGCGGGGTCCGGTTCAATTTCCAAGAAAATTCCCTTTGAAGAGAGAGCTCGATCGCGGAAACGAGATGCGTTCGGTTTCGAATTTGATCGGTGATGTTGTAAAACGAAACGACGCGTGCGGTTCCCGTCGTCCGGGTAACGACCCGGGGGCGTCCCGAGGGGCGAGGGGCGGCCCGCGGGCGCGCGCTGCGTCCATCGCGCGTCGCAATCGCGCGCGCTTCCCGCGCCGCCCCTTCCCCCCCCGCGCCACCGCCGGCCCCCTCCTCGTCCGACGTCCTCGTCCGCCGCCGGGCAAAAAACGATCGCCGCACCCCTCACGCGCTCTTCTCCCGCGGGTACAGAAGGCTGTCCGAGGGGAACGTCATGCCGAGCATGGCGAGAATCCCACAGAACGCGATGACGAAGATGAGCACGCCGACGACTGTGGCGACGGAGAGGTTCGCGAATCTCCGCGCGTCCGCCGCCGGATCCGCCGCCGGGTCGTCCGCCTGGAGCCGCCGCCTCGCCGACGCCGCCGCCCCCGCCCCCGCGTCGCCCGCTTCCTCCGCCTCCTCAGTCAGCGCCACGGCCGCGAGCTTTCCCCCGCGCGCCTTCCCCGCGCGCGCGATCGCCAACCGCGCGGCCGCGCGCGCGAGTCGCCCCGCGGCGTCCTCGGCGCGCGGGTTCGAATCCCCGAGGGCGGCGACGACGTCCACCGCCCCGCCCACCTCCGCGTACGCGAGCGTCGCCGCGACGTCCCCGATCGACGTCTCCGCCCACCGCGTCGCGGCGTCGACGAAACACGCGAGCTCGCGCGCGAAAGCACTCACGGAGGCGTCGCCGGAGAGCCGGAGCGTCACGTCGCCGTCCCACGCGAACGCGACGTCGGATCCCCCGGGCGAACCGGACCCCCCCGAGGTCGCCGTCGCCCCGGCCTCCGCCGCCACCGCCGCGATCGTCGCCTCGAGGTCGTTCGCGTCGCACGCGAAGTCTCCGGGAAGCTCACGGAACGCGACGGTCGCGTCACACCCCGCGGCGATGATCGCGGCGGCGGCGGCGTCCGCGTCCAGGGCGCGGCGCGACGAGGTGAACTCGCGGGGGACGACGCCCTCCTCGGACGCCTTCGCCCGCGCGAGGACCCCCCCGCCGGCGGTCGCGGCGTCCGGGTTGACGACGCCGAGGAGGCGAACCGCGAGGACCGCCCCGGGGCGGGCGGTGGCGTCGTTCGAGAGCAGAAGCTCCACCTGCACGCGCGAGAGAGGGAGAGAAAAGGGCGTGGGGTGGTGGAACGTGAGCGGTCGGACGAGAAGCCGCGGGCGCGACGCGCGCGATCGCCTCTCGACCGGGGCAAAACCCTCGTCCGTCTCTCGGGCCGACGTCACGCGTCGCGCGCGTGGGGCCTCGGGTCGCACCTGCTCCGAAGTGTCCGCGTCCACGCGCGCGACTGGCGCCGTGCGAAGGAGCGCCGCGGTCGCCGCGCCCGCGGCGGCGGGATCGAGCCGGTGAAGGGAGGGCGGGAGGTCGGATCCGGGCGTCCTCGCGCCCAGATCCGACTTCAAAAAGGCACCCTCGCAATCCACGAAGGCGCCGACGCCGGAGGTCGCGTCGACGGCGAGCGCGAGGCTCGCGGCGAGCGCGAGTGTCAGCGTCGCCGATCTCGCGGCGAGGGACATCGCGGGACGGAGGACGCGACGTGTGCGCGTGAATGGCGGGGGGGGGAGGGCGAAGGAGAGGTAAAAAAACATCGAGCGCACTTGGAAAGCGACGCGCCGGGGGCGGTCGCGCGCGCCGCGCGAGCGGCGCACTTCGCCAGTTCGCGCGCGTCAGCAGCGTGCGCGCTCGCGACGTTGTTTGCTCGCAGATGACTGCCCCCGAACCTCCTGTTCGCTCCTTCTCTTCAGACCTCGGGGCGCGCGCGGCGCTGGCGTCCACCTCGTCCGCTCCGATGAGCGACGCGGGCGTGGTCGATGGCGTCCGCGCCGTATCCTCGGGGGCCTCGTCCTCCGTGCGTCCGATCTTCGGCCTCGAGACGCTCGAGCGCTCGGCCGCGGGTTCGCGCGGGGGATTCATCACGTCTTGCTCCGCCGCGAGCGCGTGCGTCCTCGTCGGCACGACCGCGGGCTCGTGCGTGCTGTACGACTTCGCCGCCGGCTCGCGCCGCGAGGTGGACTGCGCGGCGGCCTCGCCCGCGTCGCGCGCGGCGGTTTCGCGCGTCTGGCTCGCGCCCGACGCGCGACACGCCCTGGTCCTCCTTCGCGACGCCGACGACGACCGCCTCCTCGGCCTCGCGCACTTCTCGTGCGCGGCGCCGCACGACCGCGCGCGGCTCGTCAAGCGCGCCAAGGGCATCGACGTGACCGCGGTCGGATGGGTGGACGCCGCCGGCTCGGACGAGGCGGAGGCGATCCTGGGCGACGCCGGGGGTTCCCTGCACGTCCTGCGCCTCGACGGCGACCCCGAGGCGCGCGCGCCCGAGTCGCGTTTCGACGCCAAGGCGCTGGACGCGCGGGGGTTCGCGCCCGGAGCCTCCCGCGCCGAACCCGTCGCGGGCGTCGTTCCCCTGACCGCCTCCGCGAAGCGCGCCTTCGCGCGGTCGTTGCTCGTCGCCACCCCGACGCGTCTTTTCGCCCTGCCCCTGGCCGAGGTCCAGGGACACCATCTCCCTCGACCCGGATCCGTCGCCGCCGCGTTGAAAGCGCTCGCGAGAGGCTCCCCCCTCGCCGCGCTCGTGGAGATGCCCGGCGTCCCGGGCGCGGAGCTCGCGCGGTCCGAACTCACCGCTTTCGCCTCCGATTCGTCGAGTTCGCCGCCTGTTCTCGACCGATTCGCGTGGCTGGTGGCCCTCGGGTCGTACCGCGGCGTGCTCGACGCGGACGCGGCGAGCTCGCTCGCGACGGCGGCGTCGGCGCTCGACGCGCACTCGCTCGCGCCCTTCCCCTCCTCGGAGACGGCGCCCGGGTGCCCCGGATATTGCCCCGGGGCCCCCGACTCGATCCCTCCCCTGGCCGCCGCGGCGACGACCCACCACGCCCTGGCGCTCTTTCCGACGCACGTCGGCGCCGTGAACGTCGTCACCGGGGACGTCTCCGGCGCGTTGCCGGTGCGCCCGGAAGGCCTTCCGTCGACGTCCTTCCTCGACGGCGAGCCGGTGGCGCTGGCGACGGACGCGAGCGACGGGACGATTTTTCTCGTCACCGATGCGTCGCTCGCGGAGGTGACGGTGCGGGACGAGGCGAGGGACATGTGGCTGAGGCGCGCGGAGCGGCGCGAGTTCGACCTCGCGTTCGCGCTCTGCGGCGACGACGAGGCGAAGAAGGACCGCGTGCGGGTGCTTCGCGCGGAGGCGGCGGAGAGAGACGGGGACGCGCTGGAGGCGGCGCGGCGGTTCGCGGAAGCCGGCGACGGCATCGACCTCGACGCCGCGTGTCGGCGCTTCCTCGACCGCGAGGAAACCGAAGCGCTCGCCGAGTACCTCGACGCCCGGCTCGATAACCGACGCGCGCCGCTCGACGATACCGCGGCGCGCCGCGTGGCGGCCTGGCTTCTGGACCTCCGCGTCGCCGCGGCGAGGGAGAGAGGCGAGGGAGGCGCGGACGGAGGGGCGGAGGCGAAGGAAGGGCGCGTCGCGGCGGTTCGGGCGACGCTCAAAAGACGAGCGCCGTTACTCGACGCCGAGAAAACGAGGACGCTCTTGAGCGAACGCGACCGCGCGGACGATCTCGAGTTTTTCGACGAGTGCGTCAGGAACTTCGACGCGGTGCTGGCGCGAAGGCTGAGAGGGGACGGGCGGGACGCGCGGCTCGCGGTCTCGTCGCTCGCGCGGGCGGAGACGCCGGCGGAGGCGGTCGAGGACGCCGCCGCGGAACTGTTCCGCCTCGACCCGACCGTCGCGACGGATTTTTTCGTCTCCCAGGCGGCGGCGGGGAAAATCAACCCCGAGCGACTCGCGCGCGAGCTCGAAGCCGAGGTGTTCGCGAGCGGAGACGATTCCGAGAAGGATCCCACGCGTGAGAACACGAAGAGAGCGGAGGCGACGCGGTACCTGCGCCGCGCCGTCGAAACGGAGGGCGTCGCGAGTCGAGGCGCGCACGACGTTTTCCTCCGCCTCCTACTCGCCAACGCGAGCGCCGAAAAGGATTCGGCCGGCGACCGATGGAGCGAGGTTCTGGAGTACCTCGCCACCTCCGGGCTCGGTCCCTCCGGCGCGCCGAGATACGACCCGGAGGTGGCGGCGCGGCGGTGCGTGGACGCCGGGGCGCCCTCGCGAGCGGCGGCGCTCATCGCGTGCGCCGCGGGCGACGGCGACGCAGCGGTCGAGGCGGCGCTCCGCGAGGGCGACCTCGAGACGGCGAAGGAAGTGGCGAGGCGAGGAGGGGCGTTCGGCGAGCCGAGCGGAAGAAGAGCTCTGAACGACGGAGGATCGTTCTCGCGGAACGCGCTCTCGAGTCTCATCGACGGCGTGTCGGACGAGTCGGAGGAGGACGAAGCGGCGGACGCCGGCGACGCGACGCGCCGCGCGACGAAGCGTCGCATGTGGCGCTCGATCGCGCGCCACGTCGTCGAGCGCGGGTTCGAGATGCGCGCGACCGACGCGGACGTCGACGCGGAGATGGAGGACCAGGCGCGGCGTTTCAGAGAGCGCGCGGAGACGGCGGCGTCGATCGAGCGCGAGATTTCCGGGGAGTCTCCCGGGGAGCCCGCGGCGCGCGATTCGTCCGCGAACGAAACGCTCTCGTCGCCCTCCCCCGAGACCCTTCGCGAGCTCGCGACGGCGGCGGCGGTGTCCAGGGCGGCGAGCGCGTCCCCGCTGGCGCGGGACGAGACCAAGCGCGCGTCCGTGTTCCGCGAGACGCTCGCGTTAGCGCGCGAGTCCGACGGGGCGGTGACGGTGGAGGATCTCCTCGGGTTCCTTCCCGACTTCACCCTCGTGGACGACGTCAAGGACGCGGTGCTGGAGGAGCTCGACCGATACGCCGCGCGGGTCGAAAAGAGCCGGCGGGAGATTGAGGAGTCCAAACGAATCGCCGAACGCGCGGAGGGCGAGGCGGAGGCGATCGCGGCGCGGACGCTCAAGCTTCGCTGGGACGCTCCGTGCGCCGGGTGCGGTGGGTTGATTTCCTCGCCCCCCGCGGCGTTCGCGAGGTTCGCGGCGCTGGGGAAGGACCCCGAGCGCGTCGCCGAGTCGTCGCCGCTGGCGCAGTTTTACGCGTTTCCGTGCGGAATGGCGTTCCACGCGTCGTGCCTCATCGAGCACGCGCTGCCTTGGATGGAACCCGAGACGCGGAAGAGGTGCCTGGACCTCGCGAACGTGGTCAGGCCGCCGCTGACGCGCGAGGCGAAGGCGGTCTGCAAGCAGTGGGCGAGGGCCGAGCGCGAGGCGAAGCGGGACAAGAGGCGGGAGAGAGAGGGGACGAGAGAAGACCCGGAGGAGGGCGACGAAAATCCGGAGCGGGCGCGCGGGGAGGGGGGCGACCGCGCCGAACCGTCCGCCGCGCCGGAGACGAAGCGCGAGGGAACGGCGGGGAAGAAGCCCCCGGTCGATCGCGCGAGGGCGATCGAGGAGCTGGAGGATCTCCTGTGCGAGGAGTGTCCGTTCTGCGGCGAGATGACGCTGCGGATGATGCACACGCCGCTCGTCGGCTCGGACGAGGAGGACGAGATCGAGAGCTGGCGGATGCTCCCGTGACGCGACTCCACGAGTAGTTTCTCCGACGAGGACGAGGGCGTTACGTATCAATATTCCTCTCACGATCGCCCGCAGTCGTATCGCACGCCGATCTCGTCCCTGATGCGCTGCACGATCGTCGCGCACGCGCGCGACGCGGTCGCGTCGTACTCGGGACACTCCTTCGCCCCCGCGTCGAGGCACGCCTTCACCGCGGCGGCTTCGTACGCCAACCCCTCCGAATTTCGATAGACGAACGCGTCGGAGGCCTTTCCGGTTTTCGGGAGAGGGTACGTTCGCGTCGTCCTCGACCCATCGAGCGTCGCGATCTCCACCGTCGTCGGGCAGTGCATGGGCGAGGCGATCGTGATCGACCCGCGCGTGCCGGAGATGCGGCACACCTCCGCGCTCGCCGCGCGCACCCCCCAGGAGAGCACCGCGAGGCCGCCGACGCGATCGCGATCGGGATCGGGATCGGGATCCCCGCTCGCGGAGGGGACGTCGTAGCGCAACACCGCACCGCCCGTGACGTCGACGCCGGCTCGCGTGACGGCGCTCGCGACGACGGACGTCGGAATCGCGTTTCTGAACGCCATGCACGCCATCGCGACGGCGTACACGCCCACGTCGAGCAACCCGCCGCCCGCGTGTTCGGCCCGCCAGATTCTCTCGATGGAGTCCGGCTCGGAGGTGAAGCAGAAATCCGCGGCGACGTGGACGACGTCGCCGATCTCCCCCGCCTCGAGCGCGCGCCTCGCCTCGCGCACCGCCGGGAAGTGCATCGTCCACATTCCCTCCACGAGGAACGTCCCGGTCGCGTCCGCGGCGCAGCGCATCTCCTCGAAATCTTTCGCATTCACAGCCATCGGCTTCTCCACGACGATCGCCCTCTTCCCCGCCGCGATCAGTCCGAGGACGTCTCTCTTGTGCGAGGGGTGGAGGCTCGAGACGTACACGACGTCCACGTCCGGGTCGCGCCCCAGCGCGTCGTAATTGTCGTACCTCTTCGATCTCGAAACGCCGTGCGCCTCCCCGAACGCGTCCGCGCGCGCCGCGCTCGTGGAGGCGCACGCCACGATCGCGTGCGAAGGTTCGCCCTCTTCCGAGAGAAGCACGTCCGTGCGAAGCGCGGTGGCGAAGTCCCCCGCGATCTTCCCGCACGCGAGAAAGCCCCACCGCAGCGGGCGCGAGCCCGGCGCGCCGGAAGCGGCGGACATCGAACACACCCGAGGCGCGGGGCGAAGTGCGGCGGTGAACGGCGGGAGTGTGCTCGTTGTTACGTCGGGGATTTTTTGCAACACGACTTTCTCTCACCTCCAAACGAGGGGAGCGCTTTCGCTCCTTCTCCGGCCTCACGAGTAAATCTGTCTCGGGTGCCTCTCCTCCGTCCTTCACCCGAATCCAACATCAGTACCGTCATCAGATGCTCGCGAAGTACTCCTTGGAGCCGTCCGGATCTTCCTTGATGGTGGAGTCCCCCGGCTGCCAGCCCGCCGGGCACACCTCGTCGGGGTTCTCCTGCACGTACTGCAGCGCCTGAAGGGTCCTGAGCGTCTCGTCCACGCTCCGCCCGAACGCCTCGTTGTTGATCGTGCAGTGCTGCACGATACCCTCCTTGTCGATGATGAACAGACCGCGCAGAGCGACGCCGTCTTCGGTCAGGACGTTGTACGCCGACGAGATCTCCTTCTTCAGGTCGCTCACGAGCGGGTAGTTGATGTCCCCGAGCCCGCCCGAGTTTCGCTCCGTCTGAATCCACGCGAGGTGCGAGTACTGCGAGTCCACGCTGCACCCGAGCACCTCCGTGTTCAGCGCCGCGAACTCGTCGTACCGGTCCGAGAACGCGGTGATCTCCGTCGGGCACACGAACGTGAAGTCCAGGGGGTAGAAGAACAGGACGACGTACTTCCCGCGGTAATCTGACAGCGAGACGTTCATGAACTCCTGGTCGTACACCGCCTCCGCGCTGAAGTCAGGTGCGGGGTTGCCCACCATGGGCGCCGCCGCGCGAGCCGCGAGGCCGCCGCGAGGGCGGGACGCGGCGCGCGTCGGCCTGGGACGAGTCGGGGGGGAAACGTCGGGAGCGTTCGTCAGCGGGAGGAGGCCGGAGCGAGGGGAGGCGCGCGCATCGCGACGAGGAAAGGGTTTCGCCAGGCGCGCGTCGACGCCGCGGACGCACCTCTGGACGCGAAGGACCCGCGTGGGGACGCGAGCGCCGAGCCCAGATCCGGGGGCGCGGGCGCGCGCGGGCGCGGTGGCGCCGAACGCGGCGAGGGCCTGCATCGTGCCGCTCGCGGGGTGCGACGCGTGAAGTACGAGACGGCGCGCGAACCGCGAACCTCAGACGTGACGAAACGAACTCCGGATTCCGCGAGCGATTTCGAGCGTTCTTTTTCTTCAGTTCGGGTTCTGCCAGTGTGCGTCGAGTGGTTTCCAGTCGGGTCTCGACGAAACGCGAGGCGCAGGAGTCGCCAGACTGGAGCGGGGGAGTCATGACTCCCCCGATCGCTTTCAATCCTTAACACGGAAATTTTTCGCACAGGCAAACAGTCAGCGAACGCAATCAAAATCTCTATCTTCCGATTCCCCCTCTGGACTTTTTACGCTCGAACCCCGTTCCCGTCCCGCGCGAGACGTCGTCCTTTCTCCGAATCGGCGATCGCACGCTCTCACGCCGTGACCCTCGCTCGCGTTCCCCTCGGAGGTCATTGGACACTCGCGCGCTTCCGCGTCACCGAACGCATCGCGTGTGCCGGCTTCCACGTCGAGAGGTCGCGGTCGAATCGCCAAGAGCCCACCGTTCACGTCCCCGTCCTAGCCACCACCATGGCGGTTGTTGCCACCCACGCCGTGGCCGTCGCGTCCTCCACGGCGCGCCCCACCTTCTCCGGCTTCCGTCGCGTCGCCGGCCCCGCCGCGCTGACGCGCGACACGCCCGCGGACCACAGCGCCATGTTCGCGGTACGTGCACTCTCGGCTTTCCCCGGCGCGTTCGGGTCCAGTTCGCGACCCCGCGCGCGTGATCGCGCGCGCCGCGGCGCGGCGTCTATCCTATCTATCCACAAGTGGCGCGGCTCGTTTCTCGCGATTGGAGTCCCGCGATCGCGCGCGCGCGTGACGGCGCGATCGCGCGCGAGACTCCCTCCGAGCCGTTCCGCACCCGCCGCACGATCTCCGCGACTGACTTCTTTCACCCATCTCCCTCCTTCCCTTCCCCGCATCCCCCCCATCGCTCACCCCATCAGGCCGCCACCGCGCGCCTCCCTGGCTCGCGCGCCGGTTCCTCGCGATGCGTCGCCACCATGGCCGGCACCGGTCGATTCGTCGTCGGCGGCAACTGGAAGTGCAACGGCAACACGGCCTCGATCGCCACGCTGGTCAAGGAGCTGAACAGCGAGGACATCACCGCGGACGTCGAGGTGATCTGCGCCCCCCCGATGGTGTACCTCCCCAAGGTGCAGAGCACCCTGGACCGCAAGTACGCGCTCTCCGCGCAAAACTGCTGGGTCGGCGACGGCGGCGCCTTCACGGGCGAGGTCTCGGCGGACATGCTCGTCGATTACGGCGTCCCGTGGGTGATCCTCGGCCACAGCGAGCGCCGAGCGCTCTGCGGCGAGAGCGACGAATTCGTCGGTAAGAAGGTGGCGCACGCCATCTCCAAGGGTCTCTCCGTCATGGCGTGCATCGGCGAGACGCTGGAGGAGCGCGAGAGCGGCGTCACCATGGACGTGTGCAAGAGGCAGCTGCAGGCGATCGCGAACGAGATCTCCCCGGCGGACTGGGCCAAGGTGGTCATCGCGTACGAGCCCGTGTGGGCGATCGGCACGGGGAAGGTGGCGACCCCGGAGCAGGCGCAGGATGTGCACGCGGGGATCCGGGCGTTCGTCGCCCAGGCGGTGTCCCCGGAGGTGGCGTCGGCGGTGCGCATCCAGTACGGCGGCTCGGTCAACCCCGGAAACTGCGAGGAGCTCGCGAAGATGGAGGACATCGACGGATTCCTCGTCGGCGGCGCCTCCCTCAAGGGGCCCGACTTCGTCACCATCTGCAACGCCGCCCGGTTTAACACCTACTGAAACGCGCCCGGTCCGGATGGGTGAAGACGGAAGCTGCGCGGCGACGCGCGACGGACGCGTCGGGCGAGAGGCCAAAGGCGTTCGCGGGATCGAAGTCGTCGACTTTTTATTCTACCAAAGAAAGGTAACCTCACGATCACTCGTCCCCGCCTCTCCTCTCGCGATGGCGACGAACCCGACCCGGGGCGCGTCCGACCGCGCCCCGCGACTAAATATCTGAAACTCTACGCGCTGGACCCGCCCTGGGTCCGCGCACTCCCCAAAGGTAGTAGTCTACGTAGTTTATTTTTTACCGGTAGTACGCCATGTGTCGCGACTGGAACTTGGAGGCGAGACTGGGGGCCTTCTTCGGCTCGAGCGCCTCCTTCGCCTCCCTCACCCTCCGCTCATCGCGGTCGACCCTGAGCCACTGCTCGATAGTGGACAAGAGGTGCTTCACCCCCTTGAGGCCCGGGATGGTGTCCTTCGCGCCGCCGTACTTGAGCTCGCCGTTGCTCGCGAAGGCGATGTGGGTCATCCACTGCTCCATGCCGTCGAAGATGTGCGTCGCGTACACCACCGTCGCGCCGCGCTCCTCACACTCCTCGCGGAGGAACTGGAGGAGGTCGAGCCGGCCGAGGATGTCCAGATCCACGGTGATCTCATCGCACAGGAGCACCTTGAACGGCTTCAAGAGGCCCATGCAGATCTGCACGCGGCGGCGCTGGCCGTCACTCACCGTCATCATGCTCCAGTCCACGTCGATGTCGAGGAGCTCGATCAGGCGCGCCCGGCGCTCCTTGTCCACGCCCTCGACGCCGAAGATCATCTTACCCGCGCTGAAGTCGCCCGCGAGCGCGACGGAACCCTGAGAACGAACACGGTGGGGTGATGAGAATGGGTGAGCGAAAGGGTCGCGCGGGCGAGCGGCTGGAGAGGGAAAGGGGGCGCCGGGAGCCTTCGTCGCTCGCGTCGCCCGCACCGCCGAGCCGATGTTGCGACGCCACTGCGAGCCGAGGTAGCCGAGCTCGCCGGAGCACGTGAGGCTGATATCGTGGAACGGAGGCTTGCCGATGACGCGGACGGCGTCGGAGTCGACCATGGTCTTCCCCGCCAAGATCTGCAGCAGCGTGGTCTTCCCGGCGCCGTTCGCGCCGGAGAGGAGGCAGCGCGACCCGGGCGGGAGCTCGAGGCTAAAGTCGGAGAGGATCTCCTTCCCGCCGGGGTACGAGTACGCCAGCGACCGGATCACCATCGAGCCGGTGTCCTCACCCGCGCCGTTTTCCGTGAGAGGGGCCATCGCGCGAGCACGAGAGCGTCGGTGCCGGGGGCGCGCGACGAGTGAACGCCGTGGTACGCGGGGGCACTTTTTGCCGCGGAAAGGCTGCGTTTTCTGTGGTCACGCGCGAATCCCAGTGACGTGGGTTCCTGTGCTGGTCGGACGTGTCCCGAGCACCCGCGTGTCGTCTCAGTTAGCGAGCGCCCGCGGGGGAAAACACAGAATCGGCAGTTCCAGTTGGCAGTTAGCACGACATCTCCCTCGGCAGTCGACCCCCGCGCGGACCGGTCGCTCGCCCGTCCCTCTCCGATGTCGTCCAGCCTCGCCTTCGCCGCGACGACGACAGCGTTGTCGTCGCGCGCCGCCGTCGCGCCGCGCCGCGCGTCTCGCGCCTCCGCCCTCGTCTCGCGCCGCGCGCCTCGATCGGTCACCTCGCGTCGCGCTCCCGCGTTCCGCGCGTCGGCTGCCGCGTCCGACGGCGCCGCGCTCGTCGCGGACGTCGCGGAGGACATCTTCGCCACCACGGGCGTGGGCCCCGCGCTGTGCGTGGCCGGCACGATCTACATCGCGTACGTCGTCTTCAGCGGGTACGAGACGATCAAGCGCCTGAAGGAGGAACTCACGGACCTGGGGTACGACGTCGAGCAGTTCAACCGCGTCGGCGAGCTCAAGGCGATTCGCCGCGCGGTGGACGACGGCACGGTGGATCAGATCTACGACAAGGTGTGGTACCAGCGCGCGGTCTTAGCCGCGGGCTCGGGGAGCATCGTCGACGTTCAGAAGGCGCAGGCGTACTGGGCGAAGCGAGGCGTCAAGGTCAAGACCCTCGCGGATTTGGACAAGGTCACCGCGTACATGGTCAAGAAGTACGGCGCGGACGCGAAGATGAACTCCAAGTGATGGATTGCGACGCGAGCGCGGGCCGCCCGCGCGCTCGCGAGTCGTCTGTGCGATGTGATGGTCTACACGACGTGAAACACGTGTTGTGAGGTACGATGTGATATGTATATGACGCGTGATACGGGTCGCCTCATTCGCGCCTCCGAGTGAGTCCCTTCCTCGAGTCGCCGCCCGCGGTTTGGTACGATTGTGATTCTCGCGGCGTCGTCGCGTCACGGCGACCGGCGCTTCTCCGGGGAGGCGGATCCCGGCCTCTGGTCGCGGTTCGGCGGCTCCTTGCCTTGTCCGCCGGGCGCGCCCACGTGCTTGAAGCGACACCCCGGCCTCGAGCACCTCCCGCGCTGGTAGTCGCGACAGATCTCGTCGCCGCGGTCCCTCGCGGGTTCGCGGTCGGACCGGAACCCTCCGCCGTACCCGCCGCGGTCTCGGTCGTCGCGGGGCCGCCCCTCGTGCGAGTATTTGCAATCGTCGAAGCGGCACCGACCCGCGAGGAAGTCCCGGCACACGGGTTTGCCGTACGACCCGCCGCCGCGGTACTCGTCGCGGCGCATGTAATCGCCGCCGCCGCCGCGGTAGCCTCGCCCGTCGCGCGAGTCGTCGCGGCGCCGTCGCCCGCGGTCGCGCGAATCGTCGCGGCGGCGGCTCTTGTTCCCGCCGCCGCCGCCGTCGCGCTCCCGCGACCGCTCGCGCTTCCTCTGCCGCTCCCTCGGCGGGGGGGCGTCGGGGTCCACCTTCTTCTGCGGGCACCGGTGCATGGAGTGCTCCGCGGAGCCGCAGATGACGCACCCGTTCTCGGGCACCGCGTCCCCGGTGAGCGCCTTCGGGCAGTCCACGCGCCGGTGCCCCTTCTCGCCGCAGATGAAGCAGAAGGTTTTGCTGTGATCCACCGGGGGCGCGTCGGGACAGTCCCTGCGCTCGTGGCCCGTCTTCTGGCAGATGCTGCACTTGGCGTCCGGATCCAACTTTTTCTTCGGGCAGGCGTACATCCTGTGCGAGGTGTCCGCGCAGATCGCGCACGCGCCCTTCGGGAGCTTGTCGTCGGGGATGCGACTGGGGCACAGTCGGCTGCGGTGGCCGCGCTCGCCGCAGATGAAGCAAAAAACGTTCGCGTCCAGCTCCGCCGCGGTCGGGAAGCCGTCCTTCCCCGCGTTCGGGCAGTCCGCCTTGAGGTGGCCCTTCTCGCGGCAGATGGCGCACGTCAAGCCTCGGTTGATGCCGTCGGAGGGCTTCTCCGGCGCCTTGGCTTTCGCCTCGGCGGGGGCGGAATCCTTCGAATTGCCCTTCGGCTCCGCGGGGGCGTCCACCTCGGGCGCGGGGCCGAGATCGTCGCCGCCGTCGAGAGAGACGGCATCGTCATCCTTCGCGGCGTCGCCCATCGCGGCGTCGTCCGCGGCCGGCGGGGCCGCGGCCTCGGGCGCGGCCTCGGCCTCGGCCGCGGGCGCCGAATCGTCCTCCCCGCCCGCGGAATTGTCGAGCGCCTCCTGGTACCGCTCCACGAGCGCCGCCTTGAGGCCGGAGGTGTCGAGCCCGCGCTCCTCGAGGGCCTTGCGCAGCTGCGCCACGGTCATGGAGGACGCGGCGGGCATCGTGGCGAACCTCTCGTGGTCACAACGGGCGCGGGAGGGAGTGCAGGGATGACGGGACGCCCGATCCGAGGCGCGCGGATCCAAAATACAAAACGCTCAAAACATTGGTTTCCTCAAGAATGAGCGACGAAGACATGCCCCCGGGCGAGACGATCAGAACGAACAACCTCGCTGATGATGAGATGACAATCTCTCGTTTCCTTCTCTCGCTCTCAGTCATCACTCCGCGCCCGGCTTGGTCACTGCGACGACGGCGCGGAAGGCGCAGATGAGCCCGAGCGCGCCCGCGAACTCCACCTTCTCGTCAAGCACGGGCGGGAAGGTCATCATCCCTCCCTCGATGTTCCTCAGCAAGATGGCGAACGCGCTCCCGCTGAACCACGTGAGCGCGCCCGTGGTGATGGCTCTGGGCGCGTCGCCCCACAGCGCGGCGTTGGGGGAGTCCGAGTCGTAGTCCCCCGCGAAGTACCCCGCACCGACCCATCCGACGATGAACGGCGCGGCCGCGGCGAGCGTCCCCGCGCCGAGAACCTCCTGGCCGGCGACGCCGCGCGCGACGAGCGTGATGAGCGTCGCCGCCGTGAAATCGCCCAGCGCGAGGAACGCGGGGTTTATCGGGGGCTTACCCACTCCGGGCGTCGACGAGGAGGGGGGCTTCGGCGCCGGCGTCTCCACGCCGGGGGAAGACGCGCCGGTGTCCTCGCCCTCGGGCGCGGCGGCGACGCGGAGCGAAGGACGCGAGGTGGCGGGCGCCGCGGGGGCGAAACGCGAGGAGGTGGACGCCACGCGTCGGACGCGAGCGGCGGTGGCGCGCGAGGCGTGGCGCGAGGAGGCGCGCGCGAGGACCGCGCGAGGGGCAGAGATGGAGGCGGTCGTCGTCGCGTGCATTCTGACGGGAAGACGCGATCGGCGCGGGCGGGGTTCAGGGGGTGGCGCGCGGCTGGTGTGCGGGGGAAGCGCCGGCGCGCACCTTTGGGCACCTTCCCAACGCTCCGCTCTCGTCCAATCCTGGCGAATCTTGGGATTTGAGGCCTTGCGCGCCATTTTCCCCCGACGGAGTCCGTTGGAGACACGAAAGCGCTGGAACGTCGGTCGCGCCGCGAGCGCGAGCATAACTCGAGACGCGCGCGCGGATCTCCTCAGCGCCACCGCAGAGATGTTTTCCCTCTTCGTCCGCGTGTACACGTTCTTCGTCGGTTTCTTGTTCCCGGCGTGAGTGCGCGTCGCCGCCCTCTGCGAGTCGGTCGTGGACGCGCGCTTTCTTTTTTTCCGCCCTGGTGTCGCTTCGATGAGACGCGCGCGTTCGTTCCCGTCACTCGTCCTGACATGCATCGCGCCCGTTCCTGGCCACGTTCTTTCTCAGGTACAAATCCTTCAAGGCGATCGAGAGCGAGGACACCGCGGATGACACGATGTGGCTCACGTACTGGGTCGTGTACTGCTCCATCATGATCGCCGAGTCCTTCGCGGACTACTCCGTGTTTTGGATTCCGGGGTACCGGTTCGCCAAAATGGCTTTCCTCTTCTGGCTCGTGAGTCCGAGGATGGAAGGCGCGAAGAAGACTTACAACGGCGTTCTCAAGCATTTACTGCTGCGCATTGAGCCCGTCGTCGACAAGGTTTCCGCCTCGCTCTTATCGGGCGACGTCAAGGAGCTGAAGAAGGAGCTGGAGAAGAACGTCGACTTGGACAAGATGAAGAAGATGTCCGGTGAGGCGTTCGGAGCGGCTATGACCATGGGGGCCGCCATGGCCGCGCCGAAGAAGGACTGAGCGAGGAGGACGAGTGGCTCGCGAACCCAAGGAAACGGCACGTGTTCGAGCGAGCCGCCTTCACCGTAGCTGTTGTCAAACGAGCGCCCACCCACCGTGCTTTGAAAGGGAGAACCGAATAACCGAGGGGGGTACACGACGAGAACGCCGATGAATCTCACCGGCAACTTCTCCGACGCGTTCGAGTTTTGCCACCGTGGACAATGCGTGGCGCCTCTTTCCGCCCCAAAATACGCCACTCTCGAACCGTCGTTTCCGCCCGCCTCTCGCGCGCGTGCTCCCAACCCCCCGCGCGCTCGCGTGTCACGGCACGCGTGTTTCGCCACCCCACACGCGCGCCCTCCACCTCGGCGCGCGAGTGGGCTTCGACGCGCCGGGGGACGATCCCTTCGCGAGGCCCTCTTCGCCTCCCCGTGTTTCTCCGGGCACGCCCCGTTGTGGTGTGCATCGCACGCGAGCGCGAGGCGGATCTTGAGAAAACATAGCTCGCGCGCCGAACGCCATGGTCGCCGCCGCCGAGATGTCTCGCGTGTGCGTCAAGGCTGCGATGATTTACCCCGTCGCCTTCGTCGTGCACGCCTACGCGCTTCTTACGCTGCCGCTCGCGGTCGCCGTCGCCCTGTTTCGGTCCGTGACGGGCGTCAAGAGCGGGGGCGTGGACGACCTCTTCGCGAGCGTCACGGGAAGCGCGTCCGCGGCAGAGAAGGACACTGCGCTGCTCAGAAGCCTGCGCGAGAAGCACAACCTGGCCACGGCCGCGCTCCGCGACCAGCTCGAAGACAGCGACTCGCGATACAAGGTGCGGCTCGACCTCTGATGACCCCCTGAGACGCGACACGCTACGCGATCGCGAACGTTCTGAAGCGGGCGAGACGAACGTTCGCGAGGAAGAAAATCGTTTGAACCACCCGCTCACCTCCCTTTCCCCCCTCTCTCTCACCTCATCGTCAGGCTGTGTACGAGAAGCTCCGCGAGTCCGAGCGCATGCGCAACAAGATGCAGCGCCGACTGACGGCGGCGCAGGAGGAGCTCATCTTGAGCGGCGGGCGCGTTCCGGAGTCTCCCGGAGGTCCCGGAGCGCCCGGCGGCGATCGGTCGGAGCGCCTGGAGTCTTGGGGCGACCGGGACGGCGGCGAGAAGGATGACCCGGACAGGATCCCGACGTTCGTCACCATGTTCCTGTGCATCGGTGCGCTCATGTACTTCTACGACGTCCCGGACGTTCCCGCGTTCGATCGCAAGCTGGCGATGATTGCGCCGGGGGCGTGGATGATGAGGATGAGCGCGAAGCAGCCGACGCTCAACAAGCTGGTCATCTGCGGAAACCTCGTGTTCTTCGGGTACCTGGCGCACATCCTCGTGCAGCACCGGAGAGGAACGTACGGGATCGGGAGCTCGCCCACCGCGCTCGTCGCGTGAGGGGATGAGAGAAGGCCTCTCGCGCCTGAGAAGATGACAGACGCCGCTTCTCGACATTTTTTTTCATAGTGACGACCGGTTTTTCGCGTCGTGTACCATACGAACAGCAACTGCAAATGCACCAACGAACGCACCTTTCGAGGGAAGACAGACGAGACGCCGAGCGCGACGCAGAAGGAGGTGGACGCGCGACGCGAGTTTACATATTTTATAACGAACGGTATAGGCGTGAGCTACTCGAGATACTCGCGCGACGCACCGGGGAGGCGGGCCCCGTCGGCTCCCTCAGTCTCCTCCTCGTCCTCGCCTTCGTCCTCATTCGCTCGCCGCGAGGAACCGCTCGATCTCCAGGATATCCTCGACGCTTCCCATGTGGATGGGCATCCTCTGGTGGATGTGCTTCGGGACTACGTCTAAGATTCGGCTCGACCCCGTGGACGCCATCCCTCCCGCCTTCTCCATGATGTACGCCATCGGGAAGCACTCGTACAAGAGCCGCAACTTCCCGTCGGGCGACTTCGCGTCGCTCGGGTACGAGAAGGTGCCGCCGTACATCAGCGTCCGGTGCACGTCCGCAACCATGCTCCCGATGTATCGCAGCGAGTGCGGTTCATCCTTGAACTTGACGTGGTTGACGTACTCGCTCATGCCCTTGCTCCACCACCGCGAGTTCCCCTCGTTGACGCTGTAGATCTTCCCCTTGCGCGGCACCGCGATGTTGGGGTGGGTCAGGACGAACTCGCCCAGGGAGGAGTCCAGGGTGAACCCCTGGACGCTCCCGCCGATCGTCAACACGAGATTGCACGCGCTACCGTAGAGCGCGTACCCGGCCGCGACCATGTCACGCCCGGGTTGCAGCGTGTCCTTCTCGTCAAACTTCCCCTTCTCGCTCGCCTTGTAGATCCCGAAGATGCTCCCGATGCTCACCGAGCAGTCGATGTTCGACGATCCGTCGAGGGGATCGTAGACGCAGACGTATCGTCCGTCCCGGCTCGAGACGCACGGGATCACCTCCTCCACCTCCTCGCTGACCATCGCCGTGCACCGCTTGCTCCTCACCAGACTCCGAGAGAAGACCTCATGCGCGACGACGTCGAGCTTCATCTGCTCCTCCCCCTGGATGTTCGTCGCGCCCGCCTTCCCAGCGAGCCGCGCCAAGCCGAGCTTGCGCACGCAGTTCGCGATGTATTTGCACGACGTCCCGATCGTTTGAATCAGGATGGAGAGGTCCGTCGTGTCCTCGTCCACCGCCGTGTTCAGGATGTACGTGCCGAGCGTCTGAAGGTCCTCGACGTCCACGTCCAAGGCGTCCTCGAGAGAGTTACGGCTGGACTTCCGCACCAGCTCGGGCGTCTCCGCCGCGGTCGACATGGTGGCGCGAAGTGCGCGAGCGAAAGCGCCGCCCCGGGGTCGTCTCTCCGATCGCGGCTCGGTCTCGGCGCGCGCCCGGCGCCCCCTTCCGTGAAATGACAATTTCCCAAGCGCCGGCACCCTTTTTCGAGCCCACTTTTTCTCCTACGCTCGATTTGCCAGCTCGGACGTGAATCGGCAAAAGCGACGGTTCAAGACCAGGCGTGCTGCCGACGGCCGAGTCGGGTGTTTCTTCGGTCTGTTAGACGGTCGTTTCCCCGCAGAATCTGATTCGCCCGCGAAAGAACGACGGTGGACGGTGGGCGAGAATGGACGAAGGAAGGAGTGCGGCGAGGAAGATAATAATCGCCTCTGGCGAGGGCGAGAGGGGGTCCGGAGATCTCCCGCCCGGCACTCTCCCACGCCACGCGAACGCACTCGCGCGCGCCGAGGAAGAGCACTCGCGGGCGTCGCTTCGGGAAGACCTCCCCGCGCACTCGCGATTCACGCGATCCGCCTCGCGCCCGTCGACGCGGCCCGGGAATAACCCCGCGCGGTTGTTGGAGGCGCCAGGCGTCGACGTGTGCTCTTCGTCATGGGCGGCGCCGCCCTCGCCGCGACGGCGACGCCGGCGGCGATTCCTTCGCTCGCGCGCGCGCGTCGATCCGCGCCGCGCGCGCGCTCGATGAGGCCGTCCGCGGGCGCGCGAGCCGCGATCGTCGCGCCCGCGCGCGGAACCGCGCGTCTCCCCGCGCGCTCCCGCGCGTCCGTCCTCGCGCGCCGCCCCTCGGTCGCGTCGCGGCCCTCGGGCGCCTCGGCCCGCGCGCCTTCAGTGCATGCCGCCGCGCACTCCCGAACGTGCCGCGTGCGTCGCGTCGCGACGACGCCGTTCGGCCGCGGCGCGATCGCGTTCGCGCGCGCCACGCCTCCGCCTCGCGGCGTCCCGTCCGCGTCCGCGGATGACGAACGGTATTCCTCCGCGAGATCTCGTCCGTCTCGGGGCGCGGCGCGTTGGTCCTCGTCTCTTCCCTTACGCGCGGCGAAGGACGCCGACCTGTCCGCCGCCGCCGGCGGCGCGACGCCCGGCTCCGTCTCCGTGGAGTCGCGGTGGAGCGGCGTCGCGAGCTCCCTCGCGGACGTGATGGCGCCTGAGGCGGTGGTGTCTTTGCTCGACGAGGAGCTCCCCGCGCACGAGGACATCCACCGCGGGCGCCTCGCGAACGGTCTGCGGTACGTCGTGTTACCGAACAAGACCCCCGGGGACCGGTTCGAGGCGCACCTCGAGATGCACGTCGGGAGCGTGGACGAGCGCGAGGACGAGCAGGGCCTCGCGCACCTCGTCGAGCACGTGACGTTTTTGGGATCCAAGAAGCGCGACGCGTGGCTCGGCTCCGGCACCCGCGGCAACGCGTACACGGACTTCCACCACACCGTCTTCCACGTGCACTCCCCGACGTACAACAAGGACAGCACGTACATGCTCCCCAACGTCCTGGACATCCTGTACGACGTCGCCTTCAACCCGCAGCTGTTGGACACGCGCGTGGCGAAGGAGAAGAAAGCCGTCCTCGCGGAGGCGCAGATGATGAACACCATCGAGTACCGCGTGGACTGCCAGCTCCTGCAGCACCTGCACTGGGACAACAACCTGGGGTGCCGCTTCCCGATCGGCAAGCTGGACCAAGTCCAGGGCTGGGACGCGAGTAAAGTCCGGGCGTTCCACGAGCGGTGGTACTTCCCGGCGAACGCGACGCTGTACGTCGTCGGCGACTTCCACGCCGACGTCCCGGGGGTGGTGGAGATGATCGAGGCGGCGTTCGGCGCGGCGGAAGCCGCCGTCGTGAAGAAGGAGGGAGAGGAGGCGACCGCGGAGGAGGCCGAAGACGCGGAGGGGGCGGACGATGCGTCTCGTCCCGTCGAGCCCCTCGAGCTCCGCGAGAGGCACGCGGTTCGGCCGCCGGTGCGGCACGCGTACGGCGTGCCCCCCAGCGCGGCGGAGCTCATTCGCCGGAACGCGGAGGCGGCGCGGGCGGCCGGGATCGAGGACCCGTACGAGCCGTTCGTGGCGGAGGAGGGCGGGGTGCAGATATTCCAGCACGAGCACCTGAGCCACGTGAGCTTCAACATCTTCAGCAAGCTCCCGGTTCTGCCGCTGCGGCACATGGGCGACTTGCACCGCACGGTGAACCAGCGCATCGTCTTGCTCGTGTTGCAGTCCCGGATCCAGTCGCGGTACGCCGAGCTCGACCACGAGCACTACAAGCGGTGCGAGCTGGACCACTCGGACAGCGCGCGGGAGGGGTGCACGGTGAGCACGGTGACGGTGACGTGCGAGCCCCTTCACTGGAAGTACGCGTTGCAGGTGGCGGTGGAGGAGGCGCGGCGGCTGAAGAAATTCGGGCTCACCGCCGGGGAGCTCACGCGTTTCAAGTCGGCGATGATGCGGGATTCCGAGCAGCTGGCGCAGCAGGCCGGGTTCGTTCCCTCGCTCGAGAACCTGGACTTCGTGATGGAGCACGACGCTCTGGGCCACGTCGTGATGGACCAGATTCAGGGCCACGAGGCGCTCCTCCGCCTGGACGACGTCATCTCCCTGGACTGCGTCAACGAGGTGGCGAGGGAGCTCCTCGGCTTTTTCGCCGAGTACGGCGCGGCGCCCGACGAGCGCGACCCGCTCGGCGGGCTCACCACCGCGATCGTCGCGTGCGTCCCGAGCACGACGACGGATAACGACGGCGTCGAGGTGGGGTTCGACATCACGGAACAGGAGGTGATCGACGTGTTGAGCTCGGACTACGGCGAGATCGAGGCGATGGAGGACGTCTTCGTCCCCGACGAGCTCCTGAGCGAGGAGGAGCTCGACGCGTTGACTGCGGAGCACCGCCCCGCCATCGTCGAGAGCACTGTGGATCCGGCGACGGGCGTCCACCAGCGCGTCCTCTCGAACGGCATCCGGGTGAACTACGTGGTGACGAACAACGAGCCCGGGAGCGCGTTCCTGCGCCTCATCGTTCCCGGCGGGCGAACCGCGGAGCCGACGGAGACGGGCCCGGGCGGGATCGGCGCGGCGGCGGTGGGATTCCGGACGCTGCAGGAGGTGGGCAGCGTCGGCCCGTGGAGCCGCAAGCAGGTGGAGCTCCTGACGATGCAGAACCTGGTGATGTTCGAGGTGGAGCCGGAGGCGGAGTACCTCTTCCTGGACGCGGCGTTTGCGGTCCAGGGCGGCCTCCGCACGACGCTCGAGATCGTGCACTTGCTCGTCTCGAAGCCGGTGTGGGACTCGAACGCGCTGGAGAGGGTCAAGGACATTTACCGCATGTTCGAGCTCAACACGCAGAGAAACCTCGAGCTGCTGACGCACGACAAGGTGAACCACGCGGTGTTCGGCGACCGCCGGTTGATGGACCCGAGCCGGGAAGAGCTCGCCGCGCTCGATCTCGACGGCGTCGTGAAGGCGGTGGAGGCGCAGCTCCGCGCGGGTCCGCTCGAGGTGAACATCGCGGGAGACGTCGACCCGGCGGAGCTGGACGAGATGATCACCAGGTTCCTCGGCACCGCCGCCCCCGCGGGGGCGACGCGGCCCATGCGCGACACGGAGCCGCTCACGCTCGAACCGCTCACGCTCAAAGCCGTCGCGCCCTCGGACGTGGCGACGAGGAACCAGCGTCTCTGGCTCCGGGACAGCGACGAGCGCGCGTGCGCGGTGCTCGCGGGCCCGGGGCCGAAGATGTGGGCGCCGATGCCGACCCCGCCGCTCCCCGCGTTGGAGGGGGAGGCGGCGGAGGCGGCGGCGCAGATGCCGTTCCACCCGGCGGACGTCGTCAACGCGGCGGCGGCGGCGAAGGGGAACCCGTTCGCCGCGCAGTCCGCGCGCAGGGCGAACCCCCTCGCGACGTTCGTCGCCGGGATGTTGTTGACCGAGGTGGTCGGCGGGCGGCTGTTCACGACGGTGCGCGACGCGCTGGGGCTGACGTACGACTGCAACTTCCAGCTCGCCTTTGGGTTACAAAACTCGGACGCGACGACGTACAGGCTGGTGGTGACGTCGACGCCGGCGAAGATCGACGACGCGCTCGCCGCCGCGCTCAGGGTTCTGCGCGGGTTCCAGACCCAGCGCGTCTCGCAGCGCGAGCTCGAGCGCGCCCGGATGACGCTGCTCACGAGGCACGAGACGGAGCTCAAGACGAACGCGTACTGGGTGGACCTGATGCAGTACACCGCGCTCGGGGACGCGTTGGCGCCGGCGAAGGACGTGACGTGCATCGCCGACCTGCCGGCCATGTACGAGGCGGCGACGGTGGAGGACCTGTACGAGGTGTACTCGCAGCTCGGCCTGACGGACGGGGACGTGTTCACGTGCGTCACCGTCGCGGGCGCGGAGGACCCGGCGCTGAAGCCGAAGCCGGAACCGGTGAGCGCCGCGGCGAATGCGGCGACGGCGGCGATGGCGTTTGGCGGCGCCGCCAAAAACGCCATCGGGGGGGAGAAGGGGATGGACGCCGCGCAAGCCGCCGCCGCCGCCGCCGCCGCGTCGCTCGGCATGGCGATGAACGGGGGAATGGCCATCGCGGAGGCGCTCAAGAAGATGGGCGCGGACGGGAAGGGGGCCGCCCCCCCCGGGGGAGAGGGGGAGACCGACGTCAAGTGACGAAGAGGAGAACGGTCGCAAGGTGAACCGTCGTAATTGGCGAAACCGCCGTCAGTAATTTTCAATTCGTCATTTCTTGAGTTTCACAACCTCTCACACCAACAAGGACAAGGACCCCTCGCGTCGCCTGCTCCCCTCTCATCACGTCTTCACGTCGTCGTCCTCGTCGCAGCTGATGTCGAGCGACCCGTCCGGCTGCTCCTCGATCTCGCACTCGTCGTGCTCGGGCTCCGCCGCGAACGTTTTGCACTGGATCGCGCCCCCGGGCTGTTCGCAGCAGTACACGTCCACGCCATTCTCGTCCTTATCAGACCATCCGACGAGGCACGGCTCGATGGACGCGTCCGCGTCCGCCAGCTCCGGGATCACGCGGTCGTCGTCGAGCACCCCGCGTCGCACCGAGCGCGGGTTCCACCGACGTGACACGACGTTGTTGCTTCCTCGAAGCTGCTTTGCGCGAGAAAGGTGCGCCCGCGGGATGCACACGCGGGGGGCGAGGGCGACGGCGGCCATCTCGTTTGCTTTCGTTCGTTGTTGTTCTTTTTCGCGAAAAGACGCTCGATCGGATCGGCGTGGGGGCGCTTCTCACCCGCGCTCGGAGACGCGTGAACTCGACTCGGTGCGAAAAGACGCGCGAAACCGCGAGCGGATCGACGTGCGCGGAGGCGTGCGTCGTCGCGGTGTGACGCGTCCGCGTCGACGGCGTCTAGGGCAAATATCTTCAACGATACGTCGTCTCTCTTGGAACCGGGAATTGCTGACTCGGCCCGGAACGTGGTGATCGCCTCCACCCAACTGGAAGGTGGTGGCAACCGTTGGGGAGCAGGATCAAACGAGGGGTGGCGAGGAGAAACGAACACCCCCGCGATTCTCCCAAATCGGGATTTCACCGTTCGAGAAGTTTCGAACCGTCGGATGTGCCCGCACCCGCCTGACCGACACGCTCCGACGCTCCCCGTGGTTCGCGCTCGCGGCGCTCGGCGCGGCACATCGTCCTCGCGCGATCGTGCTCGGCCCCTCGCGGCTCGAGCCTGACTCCGCGACCGCGCGTCCTCTCGCGACCGCGGACGAGGCACGGTTCGCGCCGACCGGCTCTCGGGGCGTCTCCGAGCGTGCGACGTCGTCTTTTTTCAAGAGGCGCGCCCGCGTGATCCTGCCGTCACCATGGCTTCGCACGCGGCGACGTTCTCGGCGACCTCGCGCCCCGCCGCGGCCTCCGCCGGGCGCGCCCGCGCGCGCCGCGCGGTCGCGCTCGTTCGCCGCTCGGGATCTGCTTCCCGCGCGCGCGTCTGCGCCTCCCCTCGCGCCGCGCCGGCGGTGTTCGCCTCCTCCGCCACCTGGCCCAGCTCCGGGTCCTCCGGCTCCCCCGCGCGTCGCCGCGCGTTCGCTCGGAAGCGCGTCCCGACCCGACCCTCCGCGGTGCGCTCGGACGGCGACGTCCCCCGCTGGCTCGAGGATGAGCGGTGGAACGAGGTCGTGGACGAGGCGAACGCGAACGGCGAGGAGGAGGATGGGGCGTCGCTCGCCATGAGCAGCGATTTCGCCAACGGCGAGCCCGTGGAGTACGATCGCTCGTTCGCGGTGTGGATCTGCATGGCCGTCTCCGCGGTCGTGTATTCCGTCCCGTTCGGGTTCGTGCGTTGGAACCTCTCCTCCCTGGCCCCGCTCGTGTGGTGGCAGCTCGGCCTGTCCACCGCGGTCGGGACGATGCTCGCCATGCCGCTCATCGCCGCCATCACCTACCCCGCGGCGAAAGCCGGCGTCAACTTCCCCATCTTCGCCCGCGCCGCGTTCGGCGTCCGCGGCGCCTTCATCGCCGACGCCGGCCGCGGCGTCCTGGGCTTCTTCCTCTTCACGCTCATCACCCTCGCCGGCGGCGAGGCGCTGCTCTCCCTCCTCTCCGCGTGTGTCAACGGCGGCGTCGTCTTCGACGGCGTCCTCGCCAACCCCGCGACGTTCCTCGGCGGCGTCGAGCGCGCCGTCGCGTACTGCGTCTTCTGGGGCCTCCAGGTCGCGATCGCCTCCGTCGGCCCCGACAAGCGCCTGATGTGGTGCGCGCGGCTCGCGCTCCTCGCCGTGGGCGGCCTCGCGTCCATGACCGCGGCGGAGGGCATCGCGGACGCGGGCGGGTTCGGCGCCGCGCCGCTCGCGGAGATCCCCCCGGAGTTTTGGCAACACGCCGCGCTGACGACGGGGGTGTGGTTCACGCTCAGCGCCATGCTGCCGGATTACGCCAGGCGCGCGGTCAACCGCGCGGCGTTCCTGAAGGCGCAGGCGACGTGGCTGCCGGTTCTCGCGGGCGCCGCCGCCATCGCCGGCGCGGGCGTTTCCTCCGCGCCGGCGCTCCTGGGCCTCCCCGTCATCGTCGCCGCGTGCCTGGTGACGAATTCCGTCGCCGCCTCCGTGGGACCCATCGCGAGCGTCCGCGCGGTGCGCCCCATGTCCGGGAAAGTCGCCGCCGTCGCCGTCGCCGCGATGGCGCTCGCGGCGGCGCCCTTGGCGCTGACGTGGCAGCAGGTCATCGCCGCGTCGTCGTGGGCCGTGGGCATCGGCTCGCTCCTCGTCGCGCCGACGATCGGGGTGATGCTCGCGGACTTTTACGTCACCAAGTCGCGCTCGATCGACTTTCCTCAGCTCTTCAAGGTCCCCCCCGCGGACTGGGCCGCGGATCCAGAGTGGGCGAAGAGGGACGACGCGTACTGGTACCAGGGCGGCGTCCACCTCCGCGCCGTCGCGTCCATCCTGATCGGCGCCGCGCCCAACCTCATCTCGCTCTTCTCGGGCCTCTCGATGATGCTCCAGAAGACGGGGCAGATGAAGCTCAACCTGTACGTCGTGAACTCGGAGTACTCCTCCCTCGTCGGCGCGGCGATTGCGGCGGCGGTGTACTTGCTCTCCTTCGCGTTGGGTCCGGCGGTGAAGTCGCTGAAGCGCCCTCTGTACGCGGCGATCACGTTCCTCGTCGAGGCGCCCGAGCGTCTCATCAACGCGCGCGCGCTCCACGCGCAGAAGCGGCTCGAGGCTTCGTTGGCGCTCAAGGCGGCGACCGAGAACGCCCAGGGCGCGCAGGAGTGGATCGACGCGTGGCGGGCGGAGCGCGGTTTGACGGCGGACCCGATGACTGTTCGCGCGCTCCGCTTCATCAGCACGGCGAACGTCGCGGAGAAGATGGAGCTCGCCGAGCGCAAGCGCATCACCGACGCGACGCGCGCGATGGAGATCGCGATGAACAAGCCCGACGTCGTTCGCGCGAGGGCTGAGATGAACGCCGCGATGGTCAGCGCGACGGCGTCGATTCGCGCGTTCGAGGACGCGCAGATGATGGCGGACGGCCCCGAGCGCGACGCGGCGGTGGCGGAGGCGGAGCGCGTCGTGGAGGAGTGTTTCCAGGCGAAGGTGGCGGCGGAGATGCGGTACGAGTCCGTCGTGTACTCGTACACGTCCACGATCGTCACCACGTCCACGACCATCGAGGCGGCGCGGGAGCTGATGAAGTCCTCCGCCACGGCGACGGACCAGGCGACGGAGGCGAAGGCGAGCGTCAAGGTGAAGACGGACGAGGCGCGGCGCGTCGCCGCGGAGCGCTCGGCGCTCGAGGCGAAGCGCGCCGAGCTCGAGCGGCTGACCCGGGAGGCGAAGGAGGACCGCGAGCGGAGGGATCTCGAGCTCGCGGAGAAGAAGCGGGAGGCGGAGGAGCTCGAGCGCGTCGAGATGGAGCGCATCGAGATGCAGCGCCGAAGCGAGATGAGCAGCAGCTCGTCCACCTCCACAACCTCCACGACAACCACCACCACCACCGAGATCATGGGGGATAAGTTCGAATACCGCGCGCCCGTCGGCGGGGGGGCGCCCGCGACGGACGTGGAGTACGACGGCATCCCGGGGTACTACGTCCCGCTCCTCCTCTTCGTCCTCTTCACCATCGCCGTCGTCGAGGGGCTCGGGGACGTCATGCACCTGTGAGGGGAGACGACCGAAACCGGACGGCGACGCGACGCTCTCGGGGAGGGCGTCGGGGGCTTGAAAAATCGCGCGCGCCACACCGCGTCGCCCGAACAGGGCGCGGCGCCGTCTCGCGAGTCAGGCCGAACGAACGACCCGAACGAAGGAGGATCACTCCCAGCCAGCGTGTGATGACACATACTCTCATACTCGGTCACTCTCATACCCTCTCGCGCGTATATCTCGTACTCTCGCGGTGAGTCTACTCCTCTCTCGTCTACGATTTTTTGGGCGGCGCTTCCGGTTTTCCGCGCGCGGCGGCGACGGCGGCGGCGGCGACGACGGCATTCGCCGGGGCGTCCGTGCGTATTCCCGTCGGGTCGAAGTGCGTCCTGGACGCGAAGAACCCCTTCGCTCTGAGCGCGTCCACGAGCGCGCCCATCCCCACGCCGAAGCGCCGCGCGTCGCGAAACAGCCCCGGTCCCCCCGCCTCCTCTGCCAGCCGCGCGACCAACCGCGCCGACGCCTTCGCCGCCGCCATCCTCCCTCCCGAGGGCGAAGCCCCCCCCGCCATCGCCTCCACCATCCGCCTCGCGAACGCCTCGTCCCCCAGCGCTCCCGTCCACCCCGGTCCCAGGGCGCGGGCGTGCGCGCACGGCGGCCTCCCCGCGCCCCCGCACCGATCGCCGTCGTCGCACCCCGCGTCGCACCGCCAGACGGGCCCGACGGCGGCGACGGAGGCGTCCGCCGCCGCCGCGCCTCTCTCCACGCGGAGGACGACGTGCACGAAGTGTTCGTGGCTCGCCGCGGAGAGGACGGCGGTGACGCCGCGGTCGTGCCTCGCGGCGCAGAGCGCGGCGGCGCCGACGAGGATGCGCGCGCCGAGCTCGCGGAACCACGGCGGGCGATCGAAGATGGACGAAGACGCCGAGCGGGGCTTTTCCTTTTCCGCCGCGGGGTTCCCCCCGTCGGGGTCGCTCTCGTCGACGTCTCGAGGTCGCGAGTGGTGCGTCTCCGCGCCGTACCTTCGGCGCGCGACCGCTGGGTAGACGCCGAAAAGCGCCGCGATGTCCGTGGCGGTGATGCTGAGGAAGCCGCCGTGGGGTAAGCGCGCGAGGGCGGCGTCGAGGTGCGGCGCGGCGGAACCGAACGGGTCGAGGTGGACGAAATCGAACGGCGCGGACTCGTGCAGGAGCGCGTCCGCGACGCGGCGCGTGACGCGCGCGGAGGACCCCGAGCGCGCGAACGCGCGCGTTGGAAACGTCGGTCGGGTCGGGTCGACGTCGCGCGCGTCGTCGTCCGAGGCGCGCGCGGGTTCCGCCGCGACGCGTTGTGGGGATGGGTCCTCCGCCGCCGCCGCCGCTCGCGCGTTCTCGTCCGCCATCGCCGCGCACCGCCCCGAGAGATCGTTCAGGACGACGTCCAGCGGCGCGCTGACCTCCGCGAGCCAGCGCAGGCCGAGCACGCCCGAGGCGCAGAACGCGTCGAGGCAGCGCATGGGCGGCAGCCCCGGCGCGCGAACGGCCGCGGCCGCGGCGAGGGCGGCGACGACCAGGTCACGGTTCACCACCATCTTCGGGTTGAAGAACCCGGGGGTGGACCCGGGGGCGCGCGCGCGGCTCGACGCGACGAGGCACCGCGCGCCGCCTTCCTCCACCACCTCGAGCGAGGAGTCGAGGCAGGACGCGTCCCCGCCCGATCGAGCGCGCTTCCGCCCCATGAGGGACGGAGGTCCCTCCGGGTGACCCCGCGTGCGCACGAGTGACGACAGGCGTCGGACCCGCCGAAACGACGAAACGCGCGTTCGTGTTTCTCGTCCAAGTGATGACGTCTCGTTTCAACACAACCGTTCGTCTCCGCCGCGTTCGTTCGCGGTGGATTCAGAACCACACTCCTCTCGGCGCTTCCCCGTGCACTTCGAACGTGATCCCGTGCGTCACGAGCCTGTCCAAGATGCGGTCCCCGAACGCACACGCCGGGGTGAGCACCCCCCCGCGCGCGCGATTCGGATTCTCGGGCGCGTTCTTTTCCTTCTCCATCTCCGCGAGGCAGAGCCCGACCTCGGCGAGAATCTTCGCGGTGTCCGCGTACCCCGGGTCCCCGTTCCCGCGCATCGCGCTCCACGTCTTCTCCCCGTTCGCGCCCTCGGCTTTAAACCGCATCTCCCAGAACCCCGCGGCGCGAAACCACTCGGGCGGACCCTCGCCGGGCTTCGGCAGCGCCGCCTTCATCGACGCGCGCGCGTTGGCGTCCGTCGCCGCGCGCGCCGCCGCCTCCAGCGCCGACGCCGTCGCCTTCGCGCTCAACCATCCGATCGGCGTCCCGAGCTCGAACGCCGCGAGCTTACCCTCGTAGCTGAACTCCGCGAGAGAAGCGTAAGGCGACCCGGGCGAGCGACGTTCGGCGAGCGACGTTCGGAGTCCGGAGTCCTCGTCGTCGTCGTCGTCGTCGTCGTTCGTCGTCGTCAGGAGCGCGACGGATCTTCGGACGATTTTGGCGTCGCACGGCGCGAACGGGCTCGTCGTCGCCCACGCTCGCAGGTCCTCGTCGTACGTCGGCTCGAGCGCCGCGAAGCTCAGAGGCGTCTGGGTCGGCGAGACGCAGGGAGGCTCGCGCGACGCCTGGGTCGGGTCGCGCGACGCCTGGGTCGGGTCGCCGCTCACTTCGCGGCATCTCGCCAGGACGTCTTCGTCCACCAACAGGTCCAGGTCGCCGAAGGTGGCCCTCTCGCGCGCGTCCTCGGCGAGCCTCCACCCGGTGGCCAGGGTGCCCCCGCTGAATCCGCCGAGGACCTTCGTGAGGTAACTCGTGACGGCGACCGCCTTCGCGCCGGTGGCGGCTTCGAGCGCCCGCGCCGCGCCGTACGCCCCGACGTCCCCGGGGACGCTGTCGAACCCGGAGCACGGGACGAGGGTCGCGCCCGACGCTCGCGCGACGCCGTCCCACCGGTCAATCATCGATCGCACCCACGCGGGCTCGCCCGTGAGGTCGGCGTAGTGCGTCCCGGCGCTCGCGCACGCGCCGAGGAGGGTTCCTCCCAGGGCGCCGTACGGCCCCGCCGCGGAGACGACGCACGCGGCGCAGTGCGCGAGGCCCGCCATGTCCGCGTCGCTCGCGGCGTCCCCGATGAGCGTCGGGACGAGCGTCGAGGAGGCGCCGGAATCGACCAGGCGACCGACGAGGGCTCGGAGCTTGTCTCCGTCGCGACCGCCGATCGCCCATCGCGTCTCGGGCGGGGCGTGCCTCGCGAGGTGCGCGGCGACCAGGGCGCCGGTGAACCCGGTCGCGCCCCAGACGACGACGTCGAACGCGCGCCGCGCCGCGGGGTCGGAGACCAGCGAGGCGAGCGGCAGGGGGGAGGACGAGAGCGACGCGCGAAGCGCGAAGGCGTCGGACGACGCGGAGGACCCGGCGGCGTCCGTCGCCGCCTCCGAGGCGGACGAGACGACGCGGCGCGAGGCGGCGCGCGCGCGAGCGCGCGGAGCGCGGAGACGCCGGGCGAGGCGCGGGGCGTGCGCCGAGGGCGCGACGCGCGCGGTGGAAGACGACATCGTCGCGTGGCGCGGGACGCGCGACGCGCTCTGCAGGCGAACCGTCGGGAGGGAGACGGAAGGCACCGCGTCTCGAAACGACGACGTCATCACGTCGCGCGAGGCCGAAGCTACGGTACCAACTCGTCAGAAATTCGTCGCGGCTCATCAACGAGCCGCGCCGACGTTCCGCGGGCTTTTCCCTCGGATGCCCGCCATCATAATTGGCGCGCCCCGCCAGGCGATCACGCCCGTCTCCCTCGGCGATCCCCCCCGATGGCCGCGGAGACGTCGCATTCGCCTTCCGGCGCGGCCGCGACGGGCGCGGCGGGCGCGTCCTCGGGCGCCGCGTCCGCGCCCGGCGCCGCGGGCGCGGCTCCCGACGCGGCGAACGTCGCGGCGGCCGGCGCCCCCCTCGACGCGTCCGCGCCCCA
>MDSW01091117.1_pt1 | contig 42162 bp, 48 predicted proteins | sample 811171 | NCBI WGS metagenome assembly MDSW01 (sample SAMN05326641, study PRJNA326480) | marine metagenome | isolation source: seawater | place: Atlantic Ocean: North West | collected 2012
AAACCCCGCCGGAACTGGACCAGATCGGCCCGGCCCTTCGGGTTGGCGGCTTGGGGCCGCTCACTTTGTCAGACGCTTGGCCCGATGCCCCGCATCGCCCGGCACCGTCTTCCGCGTGAAGCGGGCCGCAATCCGTCAACAGAATTGAGCCAACCTATTCGCAATCCACTCTAGGCATAGGCCCAGACCAGCAGGGCGGCGCCGAGCATGACCCGATAGACCACAAAGGGTGTCATGCTGGCCCGCTCTAGCCACTTCATCAGCGCGGCGATGGCGACAAGGGCCGCCAGGAAAGACAGCCCCGCCCCCAGCAGGATATCCAGCCCCAGCACAAGGTCACCGGATTGCGCCAGCTTTACCCCTTCCATACTACCGGCGGCGATAATGGTGGGAATGGACATCAGCATGGAAAACCGTGCCGCTTCCGTCCGGCTGAACCCCATCCCCCGGGCGGCGGTCATGGTAATCCCGGCGCGGCTGGTGCCCGGAATGATGGACAGCACCTGGGCAAACCCCATGATCAGGGCGTGCCCGTAACGCATATCGGTGATTTTTTTTGTGACAGGCGCACGCATGTCCAGAACATACAGCAACAGGCCGAACAGAATGCTGGTCCAGCCGATCACTTCCAGCGTCCGCCATAAATCATTCAGGTCAAATGCCGCAGCCAGCCCGCCAAAGATAATGATCGGAATGGTGGACAGGATCAGCGCCAGAAACAGCCGCCGTTCCATACGGTCATAATCCTGTTTCAGAGTCAGCATCTGCCAGAAGGCATTGAACAACCGCCCGACATCCGTGCGGAAATACAGCATGACAGCCCCCAATGTGCCCAGATGCACCCCCACATCCATCATCACCCCCTGATCGGGCCAATCCGTCAGCCGGGGCACAAGAATCAGATGGGCCGAAGAACTGATGGGCAGGAATTCGGTAATCCCCTGAACGATGGCCAGGACAACAATCTGTAAAAAACTCACGACTTCCCCTTTTTCCGCTCAAATGACATGAGACCGACAGGCGCGGCGATCTGTCGGGGGTGGTTTAATGCTGAAAGTTTGCCTCACCATATGCGCTGCGCCGGAATCTGGCAATAGGGATTTGTGACGGAGGGATTTATATGAAAAGAAAAATAGGGAAGGGGCGTTCATGGGCCACCTTATACGGAACCGGAAAGGCCGAAGCCACGCGGTTCCGTACCAAGAAACACCCTTTCCGAAAGGTCGGGATCAAAACCTGTATCCGGGACGTTATTGCACTCTCAAAGATTGTGCTGCGTCAGGATTGTCTTGATCCATGAGCTGTGCGCTTGCAAAGCTTTTTCCCGGTTGCCCTCAAGGACGGCCTTGACCAAAACCTGAAAGTGCTTTTTCAGTTCTGTGGCATCAAGATTAAGGACCTGCAAAATATGGCGGGAGAAATGCGCAATATTCAGCCGGTACAGCATTTCCTCCAACAGGCCGTTATTACTGCTTTTGGCGATGGCGCAATAAAATTCCATACTGGCGCTGAGCAGGCTGGCGTGATCCTCAAGCTGCGCTTCTGTCATCTCGGACAAGGCCTTGATATTTTCGTCCTTGGGATTGTATCCCCGAATGGCCAAAGCCCCCATTACATCGACCAGCTGAAAACGCTGAATGATTTCTTCCGGTTCGAGTTTTTTGATGACAGCGCCGCGGTTGGGAATCAGATCAATGAGGCCGCCGGCAGCAAGCAGCCGCAGGGCTTCGCGTAATGGACCACGACTGATATTCAACTCTCTGGTCAAGTCCGCTTCAACCAGTCTCTGACCCGGAACATATCGCCCCTGACGAATACCCGATGCAAGGTGGTGGGTTATGGTGTCCACCCTTGATTGGCGTTCTTTTGCCTCTAAAATTCCAACTGACACTACCGTATATCCCTTGTGTAGTTAAATGACATTGCCTGTATCATGTATTTTTTATGAATCTCATTATCAGCAGAATTGGCTTAGCATATATATAATGTATATGCCAATATTTTGTTGGTTCTTTAGCCTTTCTGTGGCCCTTTCTGTCATTGTCTGATCTTACTTAAATACAACCGTTTTGGTGCCGTTGAGCAGAATTCTTTTTTCTGCGAAATATTTAACGGCACGCGCCAGAACCCGGCTTTCGATGTCCCGTCCCTGCGCGATCATATCGTCCGGGCTGAAGGAATGATCAACCCGTTCCACGTCCTGATCAATAATCGGCCCTTCATCCAGATCCGACGTGACAAAATGGGCCGTCGCCCCGATCAACTTTACACCCCGGGCATGGGCCTGATGATATGGCTTCGCCCCTTTAAAACTTGGCAAAAAGGAATGGTGAATATTAATGGCCCGCCCTTTCAGTTTCTGACACAATTCATCGGAAAGAACCTGCATGTAACGGGCCAGCACCACCAGGTCCACCTCCTGGGTTTCAATCAGGGAAAAAAGGGCCTTTTCCTGTTGAGGTTTGTTTTCCTTTGTGACCGGCAAATAATAATAGGGCAATTTGTGCCAGCTGGCAATTTCTTCAAAATCCCGATGGTTGGAAACGATGCTGGTAATTTCAATGGGCAAAAAGCCCTGCCGCCAGCGATACAGCAAGTCATTAAGGCAATGGCCGAAACGGGAAACCATGAGCATCACCCGGGGTTTTTCGTCGGTATCGTAAAAATTCCATGTCATCCGGTAGTTCTGTCCGACGGGGTCGAAATCCTTTTCAATCTGGCGCAGGGACAGGGCCTGGTCCTGAATGGTGAACACCAACCGCAGGAAAAAACGGTTGGTGTCGGGATCGCCATATTGGGCGGCCTCTTTGACAAAACAGCTGCGTTCGGAAAGGAAGGTGGAGACGGCTGAGACGATGCCGGTTCGGTCATCGCAGGTGATGGTAAGGATATAATCGGACATTTATTTCCCGTTGGTATTTCCCGTTGATATTTCCTGGTGGTATTTGCCGGTGGAATGTTCTGATGCTTTATTTCCGGTTATTGTGATTTGATGCAAGATAGCATATGACATTTGTGCGACAAATAAACGCACAATATGACAATATGCCTTATCACTAAGGTAAAAAGCTTAAGGTTCGGTAACCATGCCGGTTAAGAACGGTGCAGGACAAAAACAACATCTTCGCTTGTTTCTGGATGACAGCCTTGCCCAAGGGACGGCCGGTCGCCAACATGGACATGGACGGCATGGGTATGGCAATGAAACAGGGGGTGTTTCATATTTATACGAGTCCCCGCTTGACGTGATTACGGTCAACCATCCGGAGGAGCTGACGCAAGGGTTTACGGCAATGGAAGAGGCCCTTGCCGCAGGTTATCACCTAGCCGGCTGGATCAGTTATGAGAGCGGACTTGCCCTTGAAGAACGCCTGAGAGTTCATCTGCCGCCACGGGTGGAGGTGCCCTACCTGTGTTTCGGGGTTTTTGACGGACGCCGCCGTTATTTGCCGGATGAGGCCGAACGCTACTGGCGTGAGCGGGAAGAACGGGGGCGGGCGGTGATCGGCGATATTCGTCTGTCAAAGGCCAAGGCGGCTTATCTTTCAGACATTGCCAGGATTCATGAATATCTCAGGGCCGGGGACATTTATCAGGTGAATTATACGCTGCGGGCGGAATTCGACTTTGAGGGAGATAGTTCGGCTCTTTATGCCGCACTGCGTCGGGCGCAGAGGGTCTCCTATGGGGCCTATATCCAGACAGCGGACCAGGATATTCTTTCCCTCAGTCCGGAACTGTTTTTGCGCCGGGACGGCAATCGTTTGCTGACCCGTCCCATGAAGGGCACCCTGCGCCGGGGCCGCACGGTCGCGGAGGACCAGAACCTTGCCGCACGGTTGCGAGAGGATGAAAAGAACCGGGCCGAAAACCTGATGATTGTGGATCTGCTGCGCAATGACCTGTCAAAACTGGCCCGGCCGGGATCGGTGAAGGTCCACAGCCTGTATGATGTGGAAAAATATGCCACCCTGTTTCAGATGACCTCCAGTATCGAAGCGGAAGTGGCGGCGGGAGTGAAAAATACCGATATTCTGCGGGCCATGTTCCCCTGTGGTTCAGTTACCGGCGCCCCCAAAATCCGCGCCATGGAAATCATTGCGGAACTGGAAGGCGTGCCGCGAGGAATTTATACCGGGGCTATTGGGTATCTGACGCCCGATGGGGAGATGTGTTTCAATGTTCCGATCCGCACAGTCACCCTGAACCGGACCGGCGGGGGCCAAATGGGAATCGGCAGCGGCATCGTTGCGGATTCCGCCGCGCAGGAAGAATATGAAGAATGTCTGCTTAAGGCCGCGTTCCTGACCCGACGGCAAGAGGAGTTTGCCCTAATTGAAACCATGCGGTGGACGGGAGCGGGGGGACTGGAGCATCTGGACGCTCATCTGGCGCGACTGAAAGACTCCGCCATCTATTTTGATTTTGCCTGTGATCTGGTCCGGATCCGCGATGATCTGATCCGGCATTGCGCCCGGCTGGATCCGACTGGATCGTGGCGAGTGCGCCTGCTCTTGTCACGGGACGGCATGACGTCAGTGACATCAACCCGCCTGAACCCGTCGCCGGAAGGGGAAGAAAGGCGCTTCCGGCTCTGGCCCGAGGCGGTGGACAGTCGTTCCCCCTATCTTTATCACAAGACCACCAGACGGTCTTTTTACGATGATGCTTTGCAGCAGGCCCGCCGGGAAAGCGGCTGTTTCGAGGTGCTGTTCACCAATGAACGGGGAGAACTGACCGAGGGCAGTTTCACCAATCTGTTTGTGGAAAAAGACGGACGGTTATATACCCCGCCGCTCGAAGCCGGGCTTTTGGGCGGCATTCTGCGTCAGCGCCTCCTTGACGAGGGGCGGGCCCGGGAGAAACGCCTTTTCCCGGAAGACTTGCGTGCCGCAGACAAACTTTATGTGGGCAATTCGGTTCGGGGGCTGATCAGAGGACGTCTAGAGTGAATTGTGAAGAGGTTGACTCAATTCATTCTAAATCTGCATACCCAAAATTCGAAAGTATCCGGAAAATCCCCAAAGGCCCTGTCAGCTTTTATCATTTATCATTGGGTGTTTTCAGAACAAAACAGCTTTGACCGGCGGCGCTCAACCGGGTGCAAAGGGCATTGGCCTCTTCGCGACTGGCGAAGGGACGCAGTTGTAGACGATAAAAAACTCCCTTGTCCGGGCCAAGATCAACCGTTTCGACCACATGGCCGTATGGTCCGAGGATATCGGGATATTTGAGGGTCAAATGGTCGCCGGCAGCCCGGGCTTCCTCCTGTCTGCGATAGGCGCCAATCTGAACCCGATACAGGTCCTCGGCCAGAATGTTCTTAGCCAGAATGTTCTCTGGAGCTTCTTTTTCAGAGGAGGACGGCGCTACGATGGTACCGGCTTGAGCCGATTCATTCCCGTCCCCTGGGGCCGGAAGGAGAGAAGCTTCGGGCGTTGCCCGGGAGGTGGGAACTACTTCTGAAGCCGCTTGCTGCGATATCTCGTCTTCTTCCTGACCGTTGACCATTAGGGCGGTATTGTCGCTGCGATCATATCCTGCCACCAGGGTCGGGGCCAGTGCGCTGGCTTCCTGTCGTTCGGCGTCCGTCAGAAACGGCCTGAGCTGCTGCTCCGCGCGGATCGCATCCCCTAGGCCCTGGCGGGCAGATAAGGAGATCCAGGCATAGGCCTTTATCCGGTCCTGCGGGGCGCCTTCGCCGGTGTAATGCATGATGCCCACCATATTTTGGGCGCGGGCATCGCCATTGGCTGCCGCGCGGCTGAGCCAGAGCATGGCCTTTTCCAGGTCTTTCTTTCCTCCGCGTCCGAAATAATACAGCGTGCCCAGATTGCGCTGGGCCCCCACATGTCCCTTCCCGGCGGCCCGTAGATAATATTCCGCCGCCCGGGCATAATCCTGTTCGACGCCGCGCCCCATTCTGTATAGCTGCCCCAGATTATAAAGGGCATTGGGATTGCCCAGGGCCGCATAAGGCAGCCACTCCTCCCGGGCCCGTTCGTAATCCCCCACTTCATAGGCGCGCACGCCATCGGCAATGGTGGCGGAGGCGGACAGGGGCGAAGACGCCAGGGGCGCAAGGGTCAAAAGCAGGCAGATCAACGGTGTTTTTCTCATGGTGGTGCTCTTAAAAAGAGAGGTCACTCCCCCCTGTACAAGGAGGTGCTTATCCCAATTTCGGTGAATATCTTTTATTTATAATAAGTTAGTAGTTAAAATTTTGTTTTCTATTTTACGATTTATTAAGACCTGCACGGCACTATGGTCCAATGAAAGGGACTACGCATTCTGTAGCTGCCCGATAATAAAACTATAACAGAATTTATAAACGACGAACAAGGTTGGATCATATGCGTGTTTTGGCATTTACTTCACAGAAGGGCGGGTCCGGGAAAACCACTCTGAGCGGTCACATCGCGGTCCAGGCCGAACTTGCTGGTGAAGGTCCGGTGGTGTTGGTGGACACTGACCCTCAGGGCAGCCTGACGGAATGGTGGAATGAACGCGAGGCTCCGACGCCCGCTTTTGCCCAAACCAATGTTTCCCGCTTGATTACGGACCTGGACGAGTTACGTTCCCAGGGTTTCAAACTGGCGATTATTGATACGCCGCCTGCCATCACGCTGGCGATCCAGAGTGTGATTGCGGTTTCCGATCTGATTGTTATCCCCACCCGTCCCAGTCCCCATGACCTGCGGGCCGCGGGGGCCACGGTTGAGTTGGCAGACCGCACCGACAAACCCTTCATGTTCGTCGTCAACGGGGCAACCCCTCGCGCCAGAATCACCAGCGATGCGGCCATTGCTTTGTCCCAGCACGGCACGGTGGCCCCTGTGACGTTGCATCAGCGCACCGATTATGCCTCCAGCATGATTGATGGCCGTACGGTCATGGAAGTCAACCCGGCCTCTAAATCGGCCCAGGAAGTTGCCGATCTGTGGGAATATATCAGCGACCGGCTGGAGAAAAATTTCCGCCGCACTGTTTTCCAGAGCACCGCCCAGCAGCGTCGCATGCCCGCATCATCTCAGGGATTTGGTCGGCGCCAGATCCAGAACTGAAAAAATTCCGGTAAAGAAGTGTAAGGCAGGAAGAGAGCACAATGAAAAAAGAGGCTAGGTTAACGAGTTCACTATTGGCCCGCAAAGGGCACGCCGCCCCCTCCCTGGCAACGCCAAAACTTTCTGTTCCGGCAATAGACCGGTTTGGCACAGGATATGTGGCTGCCGACCCGGTAGCCGCTGTTGCGCCGGCGCAGGATGTGCCTGTGGTCCCTTCTGAAACGGCACAAGAAGCCTCCACACCGGAAAGTTTTCAACAGGAAACGGCTCCGGAAAAAGCGGGTGGGACGGCTGCTGAAACAAAGAACCAACCACGCAAAAAACAAAGATCTCGGGAGCGCACACCTGGCGGACGTTCCGGCCAGCCGGCCCCGAAGGCCCATTCGCTGACCGGCCAGGGCCGTCCCATGGCGGCGAAGCCGGATCCGGATTCTGGAGAAGACTCTGGAGGAAAACGTATTGCCATGACCCTGCGCATGGACAAGGAAAGCCACTTGAGGCTTCGGCTGTATACGGCACATTCCCGTAAAAGCTGCCAGGAAATTTTGATGGAAGCGTTGGAAATGTATTTTGAGCAGCATTGTTGTGATCTGGATAAAAAGAACTGTTCCTGCCTGGCCGAATGAGGCGGCAATGACAGGGCTGCATATTGCGGCCGGAAACTGAGGATAAAGACCATGAAGGCACCTGCAGAACGAACTTTGAACACCCGCTCGGGGAAATCCCGCGGGCTGATCCGTCTGATGACAACGGTGGCGGTCCCCTTGATGGTGGCGGCCTGCACGACGACGGGCGGTGAGGCGCCTTCCTCTGCTGGGGCCGGTCCTTCTGCGCAGATGTCTCCTGGTGTTGCCCGGGTCTCCCATGAAATTTCAAGCCGCGAAGACAATAGTTTTCTCAATCTGGCGCGGGAGATGGTGGCGCAAGGGGACCATAACGCGGCCATTCCGTTGTTTCGTCGGGCCCATAAATGGCATCCGTTTTCGTCCGAGCCTCTGGTGGGGCTTGGACAGTCCCTGAGCGCGGTGGGGCAATATCCCGATGCGCTGGAAGCCTTCCAGAAGGCGGTGGATCGTAATGAGGAAAATATCGAGGCCTTGAAAGGTCTGGGCAAGGTTTATCTGGCACTGAGCCGCCCGACCATGGCAGTGCCGGTGTTGAACAAAGCTGTCCGGCTTGCGCCTACCGACGGGGATGCCATCAGCCACCTGGCGTTGGCCCTGGAACTGCAGGGGCATAAACAGGCGGCGCTGGAAGTCTACAGGGATGGTCTGGAGATTGATCCCGATAACCTGAAACTGTTGAATAATTATGGCCTTTCCCTGGCGTTGCAGTCCCGCCATGATGAGGCGATCCGGATCCTCAAACAGGCCGCCCAGCATAAGGGCGCCGATGCCACGCATCGTCAAAATCTGGCGATGGCTTATGCGCTGGCCGGTAATGAGATGATGGCGGCGCGGCTGTTATCCATTGACAGCGGCCCTGAGTTGACCGATGACAATCTGAATTATTACCGGGTGCTCGCCAATATGCCGGCAGAGAAACGTTTTGACCAGGTCTTGCGCCGGTCGGTTTCTGCTAAGAAGGACCTGGAGGAACCCGGCTATGAAAGTTTCAAGGATGACAGCCTGACCAAAAACATGACGGTTGCTCGCCTGGTGGAGGAAAAACCCGAACCGGTGGCGGTGGTCGTGCCGGCGCCCGAACCAGAGCCCGAGGACCCGTCCGTTCCCCCGCTTCTGGGGCCGGAAGGCTGGGCCTTACAGATTGCGGCCTATCGCAAGAAGTCGGAACTGCGTCCCGGCTGGGAAAAACTGAAAAAGAAATACGAAGATATTATCGGCCATCTGGAACCGCGCCGTTCAGAGGTGGATTTCGGAGACCGGGGTGGTAAGCAGCCGAGCGGATTTTATTATCGTTTGAATGCCGGCCCGCTGACCTCTTATGAAGAAGCCAATGAGGCCTGCCGTAAGATTCGCGAACGCGGTACGGATTGCTGGGTGCGTCCCCCGGAGAAAAGCGAAGGCAAAATTCCCGAGACGGACCTGGAGAAGGCCAAACCGTTCCGCGTCCTGGATCAGAACGATATGGTGAAGGAAACACCGCAACAGCAGCCGTCCGCTGATCCATATGAGATCCCGGATCAGGACGCGGGTGAAAAGCCACAGAAAGAGGTGATTGACGCCGAAACCTCTGCAACGGTGACCGCCTCACCAGAGGACGGGGAAAAAGCCCGCGCTATCGTTTGGAAATTGTTCCGGGACTCCGGTATTCCGGAGCAGGATCAGCAGACGGCTGAAGCATCTCCTGAAACCGTTCACTCCGACGCCGCAGTCGAGCCGGCACTGGAAGAAGAAGATCCCCAGGGGGCCCCGACTGAGGAAGGCGGCCCTGAAGAGGGTGATTCTGAAGAATAACCCCGATGGAACAATTCACTCTAAGGGGCGGGTGCAGACCCGCCTCTTGTTTTTTTTCGGCCTCCCCCCATTTATGAGATGACAAGCCCATCAAAAAGCGGGAGAAAAGCCATTCCACGGTACAGCATTTCCGATAATCCGTTGTTGCTGGGGTTTGAATATCTCGAACAACGTTTACAGCAGGCGGCGAAAACCGGCAGTGAGGGATATCCGCCGTTTAATATTGAAACCCCGGAGCCCGGCAGGTTGCGCATTACACTTGCCGTTGCGGGGTTTTGCCGGGATAACCTGGCGGTCACGGTGGAAAACAGGGAATTGATGATCCGTGGCAAACGCCAGGACGCAGAAGATAAGACCTATCTGCATCGGGGAATTGCCACACGCCAGTTTGTGCGCCGTTTTGTGCTAGCGGACGGGGTGCGTGTGATCCGGGCCAGCCTGCGGCATGGCCTGCTGCATATTGACCTTGAGGAGCCGAACCCGACCCCTGAACGGATCACCATCGAGATCGAGTGAAGCGGGATTGGATGAGGGGGTAGAATACGAGAAAAGACCTGGATGAGGGGACAAAAGCTCATCCAGGATACGCACACCGTTATAGGTCATGACGGTGTCCGCTACGACAAATTTATTTCTCCGTATTCCATCCGGATAGGGACTCAAGAGAATTGCATCAATCTCATCACAATTCACTCTAAGGCAGACGACCACATATAGGGTAATCAGCGCTTAGGCCGCGTGGGAATTTTTATAAGAGGCGGTAAGGATAGCATAGATGGCATCCCCGCCCTCTGAGCCCCGGAGTTTTTCGCAGATTGACTTGTCACGTAACAGTCGGGAGACCTTGGCCAGTGCCTTCAGATGATCAGCTCCAGCGCTTTCCGGCGCCAGCAGCATGAAAATCAGATCGACTGGCTCCCCATCCAGGGAATCGAAATCAACCGGCTGTTTCAGGCGGGCAAAAAACCCATACAGCCGATCCAGGTCATTGATCTTGCCGTGGGGTATGGCAACGCCATGCCCCACACCGGTCGTGCCCAGCCGTTCTCGTTCCACCAGAACGTCTACGATCTCATGAGCCGGACGCCCGACAATTTTTTCTGCGATTGTGGCGAGTTCCTGCAAGATCTGTTTCTTGCTGGTCGCCTTCATATCCGGAATGATCGATTCCAGGCTTATTAAATCAGCAATATCCATACGGATCACTTTTTGTTGTTAGTCCACTTGGGGGTCTATCCACCCTATGTTGCCATCTGCCCGTCGATAGACCACGTTCATTCTGCCATGAGCCCTATTGCGGAACATCAGCGTTTGCAAATTGCCAAGATCCAGCCGCATCACGGCCTCGCTGACGGAAGCTTCGGGAATTTGGGTTTCAGTTTCTGCGACAATAGCCGGCTGACCATCTTCCGGTTCTTCCACTTCATCCTCTTCCACGGCGAGGACATTGTATTGAGCCGGGATCAGCGCTTCGCCGTTGGTCCGCTGGTTATGATGATTGGTCAGACGCCGTTTATAACGACGCAGCCGTTTTTCCATGCGTTCCACTGCGGCGTCAAACGCAGCATAAATGTCTGTCTCTTCAGCATGGGTCATCAAATCCATGCCGTGTCCGAGATGCACATGACAGTCCGCCCTGAATAAATGCGCGTCTTTCGAGAATGTCACGGTCCCCTCAATGGGGTGGTTGAAGTATTTATTGACGGCGCCTTCCAAATGGCTTTCCACATGGGTTCGAAGAGCATCGCCAATATCAATTTGTTTCCCGGTAACAACTATTCTCATGTTCAACTCAGATCCTTCTCAGACAGCTTAACCGAAGTAAGCCTCGTGCATTTATCAGTACAAGGCCGCGGAAGTTAGAGGCAAGTTGACACTTTGTCAAGGTTTCCCTCAATTCCCGCGGAAAGACCCCGGTTTGCGCCCGGACGGTCTTTCATAATCACACCCTGCTGGGACAAAAAACGCTGTCTGGTTAATTTTTTATCCCGCTGGTTTCGGCAAACGCGCCGGCCGGATACGCCAGACTCAGCCGCCAGGCCGGGGACAGGCCGAACCTACAGGGTAGAATTCTTGATGCGGCGTCTCTGAATCGATGACGGAATATTCATGGCTTCCCGGTATTTTGCGACAGTTCTGCGTGCGATATCAATACCTTCGGCCTGAAGAAGTTCGACCAGCTTGTCGTCGGACAATATCTTTTTGGGGTCTTCGTTATCAATCAGAGACTTGATACTGTATTTTACAGATTCAGCAGAATGGGCATCTCCCTCCTTGGTGGCGGAAATGGCGGTGGTGAAGAAATACTTCATTTCAAAGATCCCCCTGTTGGTGGCAATATATTTATTGGCCGTCACCCGGCTGACCGTGCTTTCATGCATGTCGATCGCTTCGGCGATGGTTTTCAGGTTCAGGGGTTTCAGGTATTTGATTCCTTTTTCAAAAAACTCCTTTTGCAGGCGAACCAGTTCTCTGGAAACTTTCAGAATTGTTCTGGCGCGCTGGTCCAGGGCTTTGACCAACCAATTGGCCGAAGCCATGCAATCAGCGAGATATTCCCGATCCTCTTTGTTTTTGGTCTGTTCCCGGATTTTGGCGTGATACACATTGTTCAGGAGGACCTTGGGCAGGGTTTCATTATTGAGTTCGACATACCATTCCCCCTTGGGATCTTTGCGGATAAAAACATCGGGGATGACTGTCTGGACAATAGCGCCGTCAAAAATAAGTCCGGGTTTGGGATTCAGGGACTGGATTTCTTCTATCATTTCCTTCAGGTCCTCATTATCCACCCTGCAGAGTCGCTTCAGCGTATTGTAGTCCCTTTTGGCCAGGATATCCAGATTATCAAGAAGGGTTTCCATGGCAGGATCCAGTCGGTTACGTTCGCGTTGCTGTATTTTCAGGCATTCCGACAGGTTGCGGGCAAAAACGCCTGCAGGGTCAAATGTTTGACCGATGAGCAGCACTCTTTCAATTTCTGCCGTACTGCATCCGAAACGCTCGGCAAGGGTCTCCAGATCCTCCAGGAGATAACCGGCCTCGTCCAGCATGCCGATCATATATTGCAGAATCAGCTTATCCTCAGGAGGCAGCGGCATCATGTTTAGCTGCTCCTCCAGATGTTCGGCCAGGGTTTCACTTCTTTCCAGCCGCTGGTCGAGCGGGAAGTCCGATTCTTCAAACCCGCCATTTGATCCTTTCAACGGGCGACTGCCGTTCAGGCTCAGGGAATCGGACAGGCTGCCCAGGCCATCGGTGGTCGTGTCATTGTTGAAAACATTCTCATAATCGGTATCAAGCGGACTGTCCGTCTGATCCGAACGGGTGACATCCTGGGAAAGATATTCATCAGACCCTGTTGGTTTTTCACTGCGGTCATTTTCCGGCTTTGGGGGGGACTGGTTGTCCTGATCCGCCCCCGGGTTATTTTGTTCGGCGGAAGAATCTGCCACGTCCAGGAACGGATTTTTTTCCACTTCCTGAAGCACAAAGTCCGTTAATTCCATGTTGGAGTATTGCAACAAGCGAATGGCCTGTTGCAATTGCGGTGTCATGACCAGTGTCTGAGTCTGTTTTAATTCCAGACGTGGCGTTAAAGCCATAACATTCTACCCCATTTTACAGACTGAATCTGTCACCCAAATATACACGACGGACGTCTTCATTAGCGACAATTTCCTGTGGCGTGCCAGACATGAGAACCTGTCCATCATGAATGATATAGGCTCTGTCGATGATATCAAGCGTTTCCCGGACGTTGTGATCCGTAATCAGCACGCCGATGCCGCGGTCCTTCAGATGGGACACCAGATCCCGGATATCGGCAATGGCGATGGGATCAATCCCTGCAAAAGGTTCATCCAGCAGCATGAAGCTGGGGCGCGTCGCCAGCGCCCGGGCAATCTCCACCCGGCGCCGTTCTCCCCCGGACAGGGCCAGGGCCGGAGATTGGCTGATATGGGTAATGGAAAACTCATGCAGCAGATCTTCCAGCATTTCGGCCCGCCGGTTGGGGTTGGGTTCGGAAATTTCCAGAACGGACCAGATATTTTCCTCCACCGTCATGCCCCGAAAAATAGATGCCTCCTGTGGCAGGTAGCCGATTCCCAGCCGCGCCCGGCGATACATGGGCAGCCGCGTAATGTCATGACCGTCAAGGAGAATTCGCCCGGAATCGGGTTCGATCAGGCCGGTAATGGTGTAAAAACAGGTGGTTTTCCCGGCACCGTTCGGGCCCAGAAGGCCGACAACTTCGCCCCGGTGTACTTCCAGGTTAATGCCCCGCAATACGGTTTTCTTGCGATATTTTTTTTGAATACAATCCACGACCAGCCCCGTATCGGTGGAAGATACCTCCACGGGTTTTTCTCCCCCGGCCGTTGCCTGCACCTGCGGGCTGATGGCCGACGGATCGGAGTCTGCCATTCGGGCAGCTTCCTTCTCGGACGTTATTTGTGCGTTTTTATGATCCATGTCCTAATATTTAGCCCATAGAAGATTAAGAAACTATTTTTATGAGCCCTGACAGATATAAATAAATATATGTCTCGGGCGTGGAAAATCAAAGGGCAAAGCCGGTTTTGTCTATTTTTTGTCCGGGATGGTAAACTGTCCCTTGACCCGGTTTTCACCGGTTTCTCCTGTAACGGCTCCTTCAATGCTGATGGTGCCGGTGTCAATATTCAGTTGCAGGCGTTTGCCTTGCAACACGCCGTCTTCCCGTTTAAGCACCACCTTGCCGCCAAGTGTGATGATCCGTTCCGAAAGGTCATAAACGCCCCAGGTGCTGGTGATTTCCTCTGTGGGGGATTTCAGCACCACGTTGCCCGAAGAATCCAGGCGGGTGATGGCGGAAGACAGTTCCCCGTTTTCCTGGGGCTCATAAAAAACGGTGATCCTGTCAGAGGTCATGGTCATGTCGCCCTGAGTCACCATCACATTGCCAGCAAAGACGGCAATGTTTTCCTTTTGCCGGACTTCCAGCTTATCGGCGCTGATATCGACAGGCATTTTGACGTCATGATCCTTGAGCGCCGAGACCTCGGCGTGGACCGGTACAACAGCACCAGGCAAAACCATCAGACCGAAATACAGAACAGCCATCAGAAGATGACGGGGGAAAAACAAAGCCGGTTTCATTCTCTTTCTTCTTTGGTTGGTTGCGCAAGATCCAGGGGACTGCGAGGATTTATATGCATTTTCACATTGCCGGACAAGCGGACAATTTCTTCGTCCACATCCACCTCAAAACGGGTGGCGCTGAATTTGCCGAAGGGGGCGGTGCCAGAAACCCCCCTATCACCCGTGGCCAGTTTTTCATTAATCAGGAAGGCGGATTCGGTTGCCGTCAGTTTATACCCGGTATCCGTTGTGATTTTGACATCCCCATCCAGAATCATTTTTTGCGCGTCGGCCTGGAAAATACCGCTGGAGGCTTTCACCTGCATATTTTCCCCGCCTTTCAGTTTCAGTTCCGCCAACAGGTTTTTCAGATGATAATCCATCTGATCATGGCTTTCCCGATAGGCGCTTTCGGCGGCAATTCTGACCGGATTGCCATAGCGGTCAATGCCCACATATTGCGGTTTGATCAGTTTTGCCGTTTCATCGCGTTTCTCCAGCCGGTCAACGGCCAGCGTGAAACTGCCTTCCTTCTGGCTAAGCAGCGGCCACAAAACCAGGGCAGCGAGCACCAGGCCCGTAAAGACGGGTACGGTTTTTTTCAGCAGCGTCACAAGCCTGACTTCCTTCTGGCTGTCTTTATAAGACAGGGACTTGGGCGACAGGTTTCTGAAATGATCCTGATCGTTCTGGTCAAGGTTGTGGGAAGGGCTGCCCGTCACGGTATCTCTCTCCAGAGTGTTACTACGGTATGGTTGCTCAAGATGAATGCTCCGGCGTTATGGCTGGTGCGGTATGTTATCGACTTATCAACTTATCGACATTCTACCCATAAGCGGGGTTGGTGCAAAGGCCAATCCCCAAAGATCAATCCCAAAAGATCAATCTCCAGAAGGGGAGCTCGCTGAAGGGCAGGTTCCAGATCAGTCTGCCTGCCGTTCGTCCCCCTGTTTCTGTCCGTTTCGGGGCCGGTCTTCAGCTGTGGGCGAAAATATCGGTGTCGTCCCACCCCGCAAGATCCAGTTCCGCCCGGGTGTTGAGAAAATCAAAACAGGCCTGGGCCATGTGTTTGCGGCCGGTCCGGTCCAGCATGATGTTGAGCCGGTCCATCAGCCGGTGCAGATAAAGCACGTCCGCGGCGGCGTATTCCTGCTGTGCGTGGCTTAATTCATCGGCACCCCAGTCGGAACTCTGCTGTTGTTTGGAAAGGTCCACCTGCAAAAGCTCCTTGCACAAATCCTTCAGGCCGTGGCGGTCGGTATAGGTGCGCACCAGTCTGGAGGCGATCTTTGTGCAATAAAGTGGCGCCACCTCAATGTCTAAATGGTGTTTGAGTACCGCCACATCGAAGCGGGCATAATGGAAAATCTTGAGGATTTTGGGATTTTCCAACAGGGCCTTGAGGTGTGGCGCCTGGTGCTGACCTTGGGCGATCTGGACCAGATGGGCCTGGCCGTCGCCGCCGGAAATCTGCACCAGACACAACCGGTCCCTGTGCGGCTTCAGCCCCAGCGTCTCCGTATCCACGGCGACGGGGCCGTCAAATTTCAGATCCTCGGGCAGGTCGCCCTTATACAATTTTATACTCATCAGATGTCCATGCCAAGATCGTCGTTGCAGTTGTTTTTGTTATAGTACCACAGAACCTGTGCAGGCAACCGCAAAGTCTTGCAGACGGCGGGAGTAAAAAAGTTTGGCCGTGACATGTATCACCAGGATGAATATATATGATGACTATATATTTGGAAATTATACACAATTTTTTCTTGTGAATGGGGCGGCGAAGTTCCCGCCAGAATGCATGGGCTTCTGGGCCGAGATCGACCGGGCCCTGAGCGTCGCGACCTCGGGGGAGACGGATCTGGATGCGATCCTGCCGGTGATCCTTGCTGCGCCTTTCGATGATTTCGGCAACCTGCCGCCCGCAGTCATGAAGGCCCTGGCCCCCATAGAGGCCTCCGAATTGGACAAGATCATCGGCCCTTACCTGATCGGGTCCGAATAGCTTTCCTGAAGATATTCCGGCTGGATGTGATTGGGCACGTCAGCCGGAAGCCTTTTCGGCCGTCATCTGTTTTTGACCCGGATAGTCCTTATTTTATTTTGCCTCGCCGTATCTGGCGCATCCACCAATCCCGCTGTCTGGGCGTAAGTCTTTCCGGCGTTCGCAGGCATGTAAGGCTGACGGGATATGGGAAATAATGAAGTGTGAAAGTCATATAAATATCATGAATATATATTAAGGCTCTTGGCGGATAACATGGTAGAATTCATGCTAGGTTCGATCGACATTCATGCTTCATAAGATGTGTTTTATGTGATTCATAGGGTTCCACCTTTAATGTTGGAGCCCTTTTGATGTTGAAGCGCTATGAACTGACGACCACACAATGGAACCGGATCGCGCCGCTCTTGCCCGGCAAGGCGGGTAATCCCGGCCATACCGCGGTCGATAACCGGCAATTTGTCAACGGGGTGCTGTGGGTGCTGCGCTCGGGGGGCCACTAGCACGATCTACCGCCCCGCGACGGCTCGGCTTATCGGTATATTGAGGGCCCGTTCAAGCCAAAGCCATTGACCACTGGGATTATTTTCCAGAAAAACATATTGACCGTCTGGGATAACAATAAAGTCATAAGCACCATAACTCAAGTTATAGAGTTTTTGGAACTTTCGAATCTTTTCTTTGATTTCCTGCGGTAATTCATATGGTTGATACATATTTAGGGCTTGATTGCGACGCCAATCAACTTGTGTGTCCCTGTGCCTTTGGGAATCAATTTGGTCAACCCCCGATTTTAGGTCCAGTTGCAATCTCGTGATGTTCTTCCATCGTTCTGCTTCCTTGTATGCTTAATGCGCTTGGCCATGAGCCATATTCCGCTACGCTCCATACGGCTCATGGCTGACGACGGCCTGCGGTGCCGGCGGACGGTAGCCAAGCGAGCTGTGCGGCTGGGCATGCTACCTTGAATATAACTGGGAGCTAGAGCTAGATTATCTGGATTAGTAGAATGATAGGTAAGGAAATTATGACACCTTGGCTATTTCGATTTTGATTGTCACCAAAGGACAACCGGTCTTCATAAATCAGGTTTCAAATAAGTGATCAACAATGGCACAGTCAGGCGTGGCTCCTCCTCTGCATTGAGATGCCATGATCTCCAATGACTTTTTCATTTTCTTCAGGTCTGCTATCTTGTGAGCGATGAGATCAATATTTGTCAACGCGAGCTCTTTAATATCATTGCAGGTATAGGTTCCATCAACCATTTCCAGAAGTCCCGCAACTTCATTGTTGGTAAATCCCAACTCCCGTGATCTGCGGATAAATTTAAGTCGCTTCAGATGCTCTAACGAATAACACCGATATCCCGCAGCAGAGCGCGGTGGGTCAGGCATAAGACCGATTTTCTCATAAAATCGGATTGTTTCCAGATTTACACCAGCCTCTTTCGCAAGTTTACCTCTCGTATATTCACGTTTTTGAGATGTAGTCACTTTTTTGCTTTACCCTGTAATTAATACAGGGTGTAGGCTACATTAAATTCAGACGTAATGCAAATAGTATTTTGCCCGGATACATAGGCAAGAATGACGTTAGCAATCAAAGAAAGACAACAGTAATGAGTGATATTAGACGACCAATAGACAAGAGCAAAAACTGGAGCGCCAGCCTTGGTGCTATTGGAGCAATATTGGCCTCGTCCTGTTGTATTTTGCCGTTTATTTTCCTGATGCTGGGTATTAGTGGTTCATGGATTGGCAACCTTACAGTTATGGAGCCTTATAAGGATTATTTTGCAGTGGTTGCACTTGGGTTTTTAGGGATCGGTTTTTGGCAGGTTTATTTCAAACCGAAGAAACAATGTGATGAGGGGTATTGCGCAACACCAAAGTCTGAGCGTGTCATTAAAGCTGTTCTATGGATATCAATAGTGCTGGTTCTACTGGCGCTGACGGTTGATTTCTGGGCACCAGTCCTAGGTGAATATATTTAAATGCAAACAAGGAGTATGAAGGTGAAACGATTGATCAGAACCTGTGCAGTCGCTACTCTACTCGGCGTAGCGATGCCGGTTACCGCTGTCATTGCGGATGATGTCAGCACGATAGCACAGCAGGTCACTGAAAAAAAAGTGACTTTCACTATTGAAAAAATGACCTGCGCCATGTGTCCTATCACTGTGCGCAAAGCGATGGAGAAGGTTGAGGGCGTGCTGTCTGTGGTAACAGATTATGACACAAGAACAGCGGTTGTGGTTTTTGACCCGGCAAAGGCAAACGTTGAAGACATTGCCAAGGCTTCTGAAAATGCGGGCTACCCTGCTATTCTTGTTGATAGCCAGGGCTCCTAAGTATGGTATTGGACAAACCAGAAAGCAGTTGCTGTGTATCAGGCAGTAGTAAAGCCAAAATAAGGATTATGGTCATTGGTGCTGGATCGGCCGGGTTTTCAGCCGCTATTACAGCGGCGGAAGCTGGTGCTGATGTAACACTTGTTGGTGAAGGCACCATTGGTGGCACGTGCGTGAATGTTGGTTGTGTGCCGTCTAAAACCATGATCCGGGCTGTGGAAATACTGTATCAGGCGCCCCATGCCGCACGGTTTCACGGCATCACATCCTCGGCCAGCGTGCTCGACTGGCAGGCCGTTGTTGCGCACAAGCAGCAGCTTGTGGAAGATCTGCGTCAAGCTAAATATAGTGATGTGCTGTCCGCGTATCCGAATATTCGTTATATGGAAGGTCGGGCACAGCTTGGCAAAGACGGCGTTATGGTGGACGGCAAGCTTCATACGCCTGACAAGATTATCATTGCCACGGGGTCTTCAAACAGGGTGCCTTCGATCCTCGGCATTGAAACGATTGATTACCTTGACAGCACGTCTGCTCTCGGGCTTGAGACGCTTCCTGGTTCCATGATCATCATTGGTGGGGGTGTTATCGGGTGTGAGCTGGGGCAGATGTTTGCCCGTGCTGGCGTGAAAGTTACTTTATGCTGTCGAAGTCGTTTGCTGCCAGACATGGAACCAGAGATCAGCAAAGCTTTGCAAACTTATCTGGAATCTGAAGGTATCACTGTATGCGCGGGCATCGGCTATCAATCAGTTAAACAACACGGGGATGGTGTCAGGCTTCATTGCAAGAATGAAGGCAAGGCGCGTATGTTGGAAGCAGACAGAATTTTGCTTGCCGCCGGACGCAAGCCAAATACGGCGGGCCTTGGACTTGAAGAGGCAGGCGTTTTGCTTACAAAAAACGGCGGGATTGAAGTTGATGCTTTTATGCGTTCCAGCAACCCGGATATTTATGCCGCTGGTGATGTCACGGGTAAGGATATGTTTGTTTATATGGCGGCTTATGGTGCAAAGCTTGCCGCCCAAAATGCCGTAGGTGGTGATGCACAGTCTTACAATAATGCTACCATGCCTTCGGTTGTTTTTACCGATCCGCAAGTCAGCAGTGTTGGTCTGACAGAATCTCAGGCAAGTGAGCAAGGCTATAGTGTAAAAACAAGCGTTATCACGCTTGATCATGTTCCGCGTTATCTGGCAGCACGGGATACACGCGGTTTAATTAAACTTGTGGCTGATAAAGACACCGACAAACTGTTGGGGGCACATGTATTGGCACCCGAAGGCGGTGAGTTAATCCAGACCGCTGCAATCGCCCTTAAAGCTAGTATGACCGCAACAGAACTGGGGCAGACCATATTCCCATATCTTACGGGTGTTGAAGGTCTCAAACTGGCCGCGCAAACCTTTGATAAGGATGTCAACACGCTGTCCTGCTGTGCAGGATAAATAATAGAAAGCCAAACAATGGCAACTACAGACTTAAAATTGGAAGAAAGCGGGGCGCTGAAAAAGCCGGGGCCAGTAGGTAGGGGTGTCAGATTAGTGTTTGGATTGTTGTGTCTTTATTATGTATACGGTCTCATCACTGCATGGGGCCATATCCTGACGCCTGCGGGCGCTATTATTCCGCTTATCTGGAACGGTATTTTGCCGGGCCTTTTTCTCGTGAGTTATGTCATCAATATCGGTTTTTCCCGTGCTTGGAAAAAATGGCCTGCGATTGCAAGTGCGGTAATTATGCTGGGAGTAGCCGGCACAGGATATATACTGACGGGTTCGATAGAAACTTCCCTGTTGGCGCATACTGTCCATGCATGGGAGGTATATGTTTTCAGCCATTTGGGGTTGGCATTTATGTTTGCCGCTATGCTCGGCACCCCGGGCTGCGAGATGCGTGCTTTTCATCATCTTTTTTCTTTAATTACTAGAATACCGACCAAAGAGCATCATTGTCCTGTTGGCCCGCTCACACCTATTGATAAATGGGAAGCGCAACAAAAATGGATGAGATAGCTTGAGTAAGCCTTTATGTTTATACCCGAGACACGACAAGTTCATAGCGTGTGCTGCTCCCGCGACCGGTATATGAAGCGACGCCGCGAACTGGAGCGAAGTCGAGAGCTTGACTTTTCAAGATAACATACTGTCTTTATATGGCTTTTAGTGCTGCTCATTATCAAACCACCGATTTTTATTTTACGCCGTCGCATATTTAAGTCTTGACAGAATCTCAGATATATCTATATATCTAGAGATATGGATAAGTTAGCTGTCATAAATACCCTTAATGCTTTGGCTCAGGAAAGCCGTCTGGATATTTTTCGCCTATTGGTCGAAAAAGGGCCTACCGGATATCCCGTTGGGATTATAGGCGAAAAGTTGGGCTTACCTCATGCCACCCTGTCTTTTCATTTGGATAAGCTGCGCCAGGCAGGGTTGATTGTGAGTGAGAAACAAGGAAGGACTACAATTTATCAGGCAAATTATGATGTTCTTGTGGGCGCTATTAAATATCTCACTGAAAATTGCTGTAAAGAAAGCGACATGGATTGCCGCATTGAAATAAAACAAAAAAAGGAATGTTGCTGATGAAGCGTTTACACATACATATGGGCGTAGAAAACCTGGAAAAAAGCATCCGTTTTTATACAGCGTTTTTTGGTGCTGAACCTATTAAGACAAAAGAAGATTATGCAAAATGGATGCTTGATGACCCTTCTGTAAACTTTGCCATATCAACGCGCGTAAGTAAGAAGGGGGTGGACCACTTAGGTATTCAGGTAGACTCAGCTCAAGAATTAGCCACTATTCGAGAGCAAATGTCTGCTGCAAACATTTTAACCCACAGCGATGGCGAAACAATCTGCTGTTATGCCAAATCAGAAAAATCATGGGTGAACGACCCTAATGGCATTGCCTGGGAAGCTTACCATACCATGGATGATGCACAGATATATTCAGATGAGATCCAAGAGAAACAAAGCGCTTGCTGTGTACCTGAAACAAAAGGACTTCCAGACTGTTGCGAACCTTCTGAAAAAACAGTGGGTTGTTGCAGTTGATGAAAAATGTACTTGTACTGTGCACCGGGAATTCCTGCCGCAGCATTATGGCTGAGGCTTTGATTAACCAACTCGCTCAGGGGCGCTATCACGCGGTCAGCGCTGGCAGTAAGCCAGAAGGGTATGTGCATCCTAAGTCCATTGAAACCCTAAAACGCCACGGTGTTCAAGCGGGTGAGCCACGCAGCAAGTCATGGGATGAATTTCAAGGCATGAATTTTGATCTGGTGATTACGGTTTGTGATGCCGCTGCTGAAAGCTGCCCAGTGTTTCTTGGCAAGCATAAAAAACTACATTGGAGTACGCCAGACCCTGCCGCTGTCACCGGTAATGAGGAAGAAATTAACACCGCCTTTGACGAGGCGTTTAACTTACTTAAAGCCAAAATAGAAAGTGAATTGCTATGAGTGGCCAAACTTCTCCTATGGGTATTTTCGAACGCTACCTCTCTCTTTGGGTGGGGCTTTGCATTGTTGTTGGCGTTGGGTTTGGCTTGCTTGTACCCAGTGTGTTCCGGGTTATAGCCAATTTTGAATACGCTCAGGTTAATCTGGTGGTCGCTGTATTTATCTGGGTGATGATTTACCCGATGATGGTCAATGTGGATTTCAAGAGCCTGAAGGATGTAGGTAAGAAACCTAAGGGCCTATGCATTACGCTGGTCGTCAACTGGCTAATAAAGCCTTTTACCATGGCCGCGTTGGGGGTTTTGTTTTTCGAATATATCTTTGCCGGTCTGGTCGCACCGCAAGACGCTAAAGAATATATCGCAGGGATGATTCTGTTAGGTGTTGCGCCTTGTACTGCTATGGTATTTGTTTGGAGCCAGCTTGTGCGCGGGGACGCCAACTATACTCTGGTGCAGGTTTCGATCAATGACATCATTATGGTCTTTGCCTTTGCGCCGTTGGTGGCGTTGTTACTGGGCATCACGGATGTTGTTGTCCCGTGGGAGACACTTTTGCTATCGGTAGTGCTTTATGTGATTATTCCATTGGCGGCGGGCTACATCACCCGAAAGAATTTAGAAAACAAGCATACTCAAGAAAAAATTGATCACTTTACGGCACGAATAAAGCCTTTTTCTATAATGGGTTTACTGGCGACCGTTATATTGTTGTTTGGGTTTCAGGCTGGAACAATTATTGAAAAGCCAATGGTTATTGGCCTCATTGCCATCCCGCTATTGATTCAGAGTTATGGTATATTTGCCGTTGCTTATGGCTGGTCTTACCTGTGGCGCGTGCCCTTCAGTACCGCCGCACCCGCAGCATTGATTGGGACATCAAATTTCTTTGAGCTTGCAGTAGCGGTGGCAATTAGCCTTTTCGGACTGCATTCTGGTGCGGCCTTGGCAACGGTTGTTGGGGTCCTGGTTGAAGTGCCAGTGATGCTTTCACTAGTTGCTTTTGCCAATAGAACCAAAGACTATTTTAGAACAGCGTAAATCCCTTCCATACCATTCAGCCCTGTAGCCTGGCTTTGGAGATGCAGATTTTCCTGAGAAGTTTTAGTCCGACCTTGGGATATAACTTTATGAGAATGTGGGAAAGATGCCGGTACATGAGGGGACGCTGAAAGGGGACGGGCGCCGGTCTGAAAAACATTTTCTAATCGTCCAGAGGTTCAGGCAGCCCTTCCCGGCGATGAAGGATCGGGCAACCTGATAACGGTCCACACTATAATATTTACAGGGGCTGGAGCAGTGCATACTCTGGATTTTGATGTCTATGGAGCGCAAGATTTGGGTATGGCATAAGCTTAATTATTTTGGCCGGGTGGTGCGACGTCCTCCATCTCTTGTAAGACTGTTTGAGTATTATTTATGCAAGAATATTCGAGATATCTTCGGCCTTAGAAAAGTTTTGTGCGCGCCCGTTTCCAGAAATGCCTATCATATTGTGAAAATGATCATGGAAGTGCGTAAGGAATTATATCTATAATAATCCATGGGGGCTTAGGGGGAGTGGTGGGGGGCTTATGGGGGAATGGTGCCCAGAAGAGGACTCGAACCTCCACGTCCATACGGACACTAGCACCTGAAGCTAGCGCGTCTACCAATTCCGCCATCTGGGCAACGGTTGGTGTGAGCGGTTTGTTACGCTCAGATGAACGTATTGTCAAGGTGTTATGTTAAAAAAATAAAATAGACTGGACGACAGGCGGCAATAATGTCTAAAAGACGGGGTAGATTTCAGCAGGTTAACGGATAGTTCTGGAGAAAAACATGGCGATGGAAAAGGACGCACGCCTGGTGACCATATTCGGCGGATCGGGATTCGTGGGGCGGACCCTGGTGCAGCATCTTGCCAAGGCCGGCTATCGGGTTCGTGTTGCGGTACGTCATCCCAATTCGGCGCTGTTTCTGAAACCGCTTGGTGAAGTGGGTCAGATTCAGGTATGCCAGGCCAATATCCGACATGAAGAATCGGTGCGGGCGGCGGTGCAGGGCTCTTATGCCGTGGTCAATCTGGTGGGTATCCTTTATGAAAGCGGCCGGCAGAAATTCAATACGGTGCAGGCGTTGGGGGCCGGGCTGATTGCCAAAAACGCAGCGGCCTCAGGGGTCCGGAAGCTGGTGCATATTTCCGCCATCGGCGCGGATGCCGAGTCCCCGTCCGCCTATGCCAAAAGCAAGGCCAAGGGTGAGGAAGCCGTGCGCCACTATTTCCCGTCGGCGACCATTTTCCGCCCCAGCATTATTTTTGGCGCCGATGACGGCTTTTTTAACCGCTTTGGCGCGCTGGCCAAGTGTTTGCCCTTCATGCCGGTGATTTGTGGCGATACAAAATTCCAGCCGGTTTATGTGGGCGATGTGGCGGATGCTATCCTGAAGGTGATCGACACGCCCGGATTTGAGGGTCGGACATTTGAACTCGGCGGGCCACGAGTCTACAGCTTCCGCGAACTGTTGAAACTCATCCTCAAGGAAACCCGCAACGATATTCCGATGATCGAGATTCCGCTGCCGTTGGCTCGGCTACAGGCGTTTTTCCTGGGGCTTTTGCCGAAACCGATGCTGACCCTGGATCAGCTCAGGCAGCTTGAAAAGGACAATGTGGTTCGTGAGGGAGCAGACGGGTTGAGAGAGCTTGGCCTCACCCCGACACCAGTGGAATCGGTGATCCCGTCCTATATGATTCACTACCGGCCCAAGGGACAGTTTGAGGTGGAGGCTTAAGGCCGCGGCTTTTCAGGTGTTCAGGCTTCGTAACCGTCCGGGTTCTGGCTTTGCCAGCGCCAGGCATCACGCACCATGTCCTCCAGGCTTTTTTCCGCTTTCCAGCCCAGTTCTTTCCGGGCGAGGGAGGGATCGGCGAAACATTCGGCAATGTCGCCCGGGCGGCGATCGGTGATTTCATAGGGGATGGGGATGTCGTTGACTCGTTCAAAGGTTTTTACCAGTTCCAGAACGCTGTAACCGGTGCCGGTGCCGAGATTATAGGTGACGAGTCCCGGGCCCGTGGCCAGTTTCTCCAGTGCCTTGAGATGCCCTTTGGCAAGATCGACCACATGAATAAAGTCCCTGATCCCGGTGCCATCCCGGGTGGGGTAATCATTGCCGAATACGGCCAGATGCGGCCGCTTGCCGATGGCCACCTGGGTGATATGGGGCATGAGATTGTTGGGAATGTCCCGCGGGTCTTCGCCGAGGCGGCCGCTTTCATGGGCGCCAATGGGATTGAAATACCGCAGCCGGGCAATATTCCAGGACGGGTCGGCCCGGTGACAGTCCGCGAGAATCTGTTCAACCATCAGTTTCGACGTGCCATAGGGGTTTGTGGTGCCGCCGGTGGGAAAGTCTTCGCGGATGGGCACGCTGCGAGGCGCGCCATAGACCGTGGCCGAGGAACTGAAAACCAGGTTTTTTACCCCATGATCCCGCAGGGCCTGACACAGGGTGATGGTGCCGCCCACATTGTTTTCGTAATAATCCAGCGGTTTTGTAACGGATTCGCCCACCGCCTTCAGGCCAGCGAAATGGATTACCGCGTCAAACTGTTCGGCGGCCAGCAGCTCATCGAGCCCTTCGCGGTCACGAATGTCAAGATAATGAAACTGAAGGTTGTTTTTTCCGGTGATGGCGCGAACCCGGTGCAGGGATTCCTCCGAAGCGTTGCAGAGATTGTCAATGACCGTCACGTCATATCCGGCCTCAAGCAGTTCAAGCACCGTGTGGCTGCCGATATACCCTGCGCCGCCGGTCACCAGTATGTTCATGGTCATAATTATATCTGTATGTATATCTTGTCTTTGTCTGGTCCTGTATCGTCAGTAGAACCTATAAAGCCTAAAGATTACGGAGTAATTAATCCAGCGCTTTGTTGGGGCCATCTTGGCCACGCGGGGATTTTCCTGTATCGGGCAGGGCGCGGGCTCCTGAGCTTTGCCGGTTAGGTCAGTTTTGGGTTGGCCAGAGCCGTCTTCTGGGCTACAAGGTTACGGATTTGATCAGAAGGTAATTCTTGGGGCTTGGATTATAAATGCGTTTACAACGATATCTGGCAGGTTTGGGACTTGGTGTTGCTTTTACGGTGTCGGTTGCGGCGGCGGCGCCGTTTGCGGAAGTGGGGGATCAGCAGCTTCGTAATGATGTGGAGCTTCTTGCGCGGTATGGGCTGATTTCCGGCCCGGTGGGCACGTGGCCGCTGTCCTGGAAACACATCACCCGGGATTTTCACAAGGCGGATGGTCAGGATTTGCCCCCCCATGTAATTATGGCGTTGCGCCGGGTTGAGCGCAAGGTGCCGGGGGAATGGCGCGTGGGACTTAAGGTGATGGCGACCACGGAGCCCGAGATCGTGCGCGGCTTTGATGAGACGGCCCGTAATGACCTGGATACGTCGGCCACCCTGCAATATAACGGGACGAGCACCACAGCGAAGCTTAATGTGGGCTATCGCAATGGTAACGGCACCGATGATTATAATTTTGATGGCAGCTATCTGGCCCAGGAACTGGGCAACTGGCAGGTTTATGCCGGCGCCATTGACCGGTGGTGGGGCCCGGGGCGCGAGGGCACGCTTTTGCTCAGCAACAATGCGCGGCCGATGCCGTCGGTAGGCATCATGCGCATGGAGCCGGAAGCTTTTGAAAGCAAGTGGCTGAGCTGGATGGGGCCGTGGCAGCTGCGGGCTTTTGTGGCGCAGATGGAGGAAGACCGGCATGTTCCTGATGCGCTGATTGCGGGGCTGCGTCTGACCTTTGAACCGGTGAAGAATTTCGAGGTGGGCCTGGCGCGGACCATTCAGTTGTGCGGGGAGGGCCGGCCGTGTGATCTGGAAACCTGGGCGCGGGCGCTGATTGCGGGGGGGGATCTGGACAATACCGGCACCGCCAGAGAACCCGGCAACCAGTTGGCCAGTGTGGACATGGCCTACAGCTTTGGCATCGGCAAAGAAACGACGCTGAAGATTTATGGTGAGGCCACGGCAGAGGATGAAGCCGGGCAGCTGTTCCTGCCGAAACGGTTCGCTCGCCTTTTGGGAGCGAGTGCTTATGGTCCGTGGGGCGATGGCGGGGCTCAGTGGAGGCTAACCGCGGAATACGCTGATACCACCTCTACCGAATACTGGCTGTTTGGGGATCGACGGAATAATCTGATATACGAACATCACATCTATCGTTCGGGATACCGGTTCAAAGGTCGGTCCCTGGGACATAGCATTGATGGGGATGGGCGGTTAATATCCATAATCGCTAACTTTTTGGCCACAAAGAACTGGGGGGTCACAATAAAATATCACAATGTGTTGGTAAATCGTGATGGAGCTAGAAAATTTTTCGGAGCAGTGTCTCGTGAAAAAATTAATATTATTGAAAGTCTGTTGCAAGGGGAGAACCCGTTTGGTACTTGGGAAGTCTGGATCAACTATCAGGATGATAGTTTGAATAGTCCAGAGATGAAGGATAGTGAACTTCTTGTAGGGGGCAGAGTGAGTAAATATTTCTGACTCTGATATATAAAGCCTTGTTTGAATATTGGTCAAAATAAAAATTATCGCATAAAAATAAATACTGAGCGGGTTTAAAATGAGCAAAGCAGTACCCCAGTCTGATGAGATAGATTTGATCGAGTTATGGCAAATTGTCCGATCAAATAAGCAGCGGATCTTTAAGGTTGCTGCCTTGTTCATTTTTTTGTCGTTACTTGTGGCAATATTTACGCCTCAGGTATATCGGGGTAACGTTTTATTTGTGCCAGTGGAAACATCAGGCAAGAGCAATGGCGGCCTGTCTTCGTTGGCGTCTAGTTTTGGGGGGGTTGCCGGTTTGGCGGGTATAAATATCGGTGGCCAAGCTTCCAGCAAGGAAGCCAACCTTGCTATACTTGAATCCAAGCGCTTTACGGAAGAGTTTATCAGAAAATATGATATACGTCCTCATCTTTTCCCAGAAAGGTGGGATGAAAAGAAACAAAAGTGGTTAAAGCGGGACGATTTGTTGTTTGTTGCGAAAAAAATGCTTCGGGATGGCATTGATTTTCTAAGCGGGGCAAAAACAAAACGTCCTGACTCTGGTGACTATTCTCCCACGGTATTGGAAGTACAGGAAGTTTTTTCGGAAATCCGAACGGTAAATGTTGATAGCCTGACCGGTCTCGCGACTCTCTCTATTGACTGGGAGGATCCGGAGCTTGCGGCGCAATGGGCAAACGACATGGTTCGGTTAGCGAATGAGTTTATTCGTAACAAGGATATTCGGGAAGGAGAAAAGAGCATTGAATATCTACGACAAAAAATTGAAACTGAGACATTGCCACAAGTTAAGGTAGCATTTTCTTCTTTAATCGAGGAGCAATTAAAACAGAATATGTTGGCATATGCGAAAGAGGGGTATGCCTTCGAGATCATAGATCCTGCCTATGTTCCTGAAGAACGGGTTCGCCCACGGCGGGGCCTGATCATGGTTCTCGGGACAATCTTGGGATTGATGTCGGGAGTATTTTGGGTATTTTTCAGGAACTTTATCGCTCCGGATAGGGGCGCTCAAAACGTTCAGGGGAGACCGTAACATGTCAAAAAGGATATTACGCGCAAAAACCCCTTTATGGGCAATTTACTGTGGAGAGAAAATTCGTCAATTCTCTTACTTGTGGCGTCCTGGCTTTTCCATGTGCGCAAAAACGGGAATTTTTGAGGAGCCTTTCTTTATTGTTGGCTGTGGCCGCTCTGGAAACACCTTGTTGAGGTCAATGCTTATGGCAGGTGGAGATGTGGTTATCCCCCCCGAATCCTATGTTTGGCCAAGGGTGATTAGGAAATTTTTGGCGTACAAACATCTTCCTTGGGAAGAAATCTGTTCTATAGTTATTAGTGAATTTGAGGCCCATCAAGACTTCCATATGTGGGAATGTAATATCGCTAAGGCTCACGAGTTTGCTCGCAAAACCCCTCCAGAACAGAGATGTTTGCCTGCTCTTTTTGAAGCTGTCTATAAGGCCTATGCCTTGGAAATAGATAGAGAAGGAAAACGTTGGGGAGATAAGACCCCAATAAATACAATATACGCCGACAAAATTTATCGGGTTTATCCCAAGGCTCTTTATATCCATATCATCAGGGATCCCCGGGATGTTGCCAATTCCTATGTTAAGGCCGCTCGTAAAAATAGATTTATGGAACTGACAACCGTAGAAAAAGCAGCGTCTTTCTGGAAAGCTTCTGTTGGAACCGTTGAAAAGTTGAAAAAACGGAACAAGAGTATCAAGATAATTGAAATAAAATATGAAGATCTAGTCTCTGAGCCGGTACGGATGTTACAGGATGTTTCCGCTTTTTTGAATATACCTTTTAAGCAGGAAATGCTGGATTTTTGGAAACGAACATCCGAACTTGGGGATGTGAAGTATTATGAACATCACGCTAATCTGTCTTCTCCCCTGAATACGGGTTCTATTGGGAAATGGAAAGAGGAACTCAGTGAGCGAGACTGCCGTCAAATTAAGAATATTGTTGGGTCCCTAGCTGGTGCATATGGCTACGATCTAAAATAAAAAGCCATGATCCAGAAACTCAACAGAATAATTGAACAGAAACACGGCAAGGATTTTGGTGAAGTTTTCCGAGGGGCTGTTGTAGCCCTTATTGTCAAGATTCTGGCTGCAGGCGGTGGGCTTTTATTTAATTATGGCTTGGCGCGGATGTTCGGGGCGGCAGGGACTGGAGCTTATTACAGCACCTTGTCAGTTATTACTCTGGCTGTGGTTTTTGGCCGCTTTGGCCTAGACCTTTCTGCTATGAGGCTAATTGCGCCAGCTTATGAGAAAAAAGAATACGATACTTTGAGGGCCCTTTTTTCTAGCAGTTTCTATTATATTCTTTTCATTTCTTCTTTGTGTTTTCTAATTGTTGAAATTTGTGCTCCTTATATAGCACAATATATTTTCGAAAACGAAGACCTCTCAACAGCCATAAGAGTGATGGGTTTTTCCATCGTTCCAATGTCCTTGTTGTTTCTCTATAGTGAGGCGCTGAGGGCTATTAAAAAAATCAAGGAATCTCAGCTTTTCAATTTTGCCCTTGGGCCGTTTTTCAATCTGTTGGTGCTGGTAATCCTTTATTTTTTCTTCACTGGCCCGCAAGTAATAATAGCCTCCTATTCTTATGTTGTTGCTGTAGTTATATGTTTTTTGATCGGGATATATTTCTGGAAATACCGTCTTTTTAAGCCATCAAGAAAGCTTATTAACCCAGAGAGCTCATTGAACCGGGACTTAATTGAAACCGCTTGCCCTTTTTGGGGAATCATGATTGTCAACTACATCTCGGACTGGTCTGCGATTACCATTCTTGCTTTTTTGGAAACGGAAAATGAAGTTGGGATCTACGCTCTGGCTTTGAGGACAGCTCTATTAACCAGTTTCTTTTTCCGTTCTGTAGGTATCGTCATTGCTCCGCGTTTTTCGGTCCTTGCCGGGCAGAAAAGGCTTAAAGAGCTTGAGCAGCTTGGTAAGAAATCAACCCGCCTTATGCTATTGATGTCCCTACCGGTATTGCTTATCTTTTTCGTTTTTCCGGAACAGATTATGGGGATTTATGGGGAAGAGTTCAGGAGTGGAGCGACCTATCTCGCCATCATTGCTTTAGGCCAGTTTATTCATCTCGGGACAGGTAATGTTGGACATGTACTAATGATGACGGGGTATGGCAAGAGTGCTAGAAACAATAACTTTATTGGAATGTGTGTTAATTTGCTACTAATGTTGATTTTGGTGCCTCTCATGGGGGTTATTGGGGCTGCCATTGCTATGACAACTGCCATTTTGGTGCAGAAGACCTTGGCTCTTTATATGGTCAGAAAATATCTGGGTATTTCATTGCTATAAACTTTGGAGCATTATTTTTCAGGAACAGAAGTCTAGAAATGAGTTTTGATATGTTGGTAACCATCAATGGCAGAACAAGACGAAAAATTATTAATCTATATTTGAGGTTTTTCTCTATAAAAAAAGGAGTCGGGTATATATCTAGAAAAAGTGTTTTGCCGACACGGGTTACTATTGGGGAAGGCACGAGAATCAATGGTCCTATGCATGCGCGGGGAAATGGAGAATTAGTCATAGGAAATTATTGCGCCATTGGTCATCAGCTCAAAGTTATCACTTCCAATCATAATATAGGGCTTGTTTGTCTTCATAGCGCTCTCAATAAAAAACTTGGCGTGACCAACCTTGATACAAAGGTAGATGGCATTAAAATTGGGAATAATGTCTGGATCGGAGATTGTTGCATTATTTTACCGAACGTCACTATTGGGGATGGGGCCATTCTGGGGGCCGGGTCGGTAGTTACAAAAGATGTGGCTCCTTTTACCATTGTCGCCGGAAATCCGGCTCGGGAAATTAGAAAGCGATTTTCAGAAGAAAAAATCAAGAAAATCCAAGAAGCAGAATGGTGGTACTGGTCTTTGGAGAAGATGCAGAAAAATAGTGATTTCTTTAACAATGGGGAAAATATATAGTCCGAAAATAATGGGCTAGAAATAGAGCAACCTGAAGTCTCAAAACGATAGGGCGGAAAGCGGTGAGGAAACTCAAGTTTGGAGTAATGGTAAAGGGAAATGTCCTGGAAACCTGGCAGGCAGAATGTATTAATGCCTTGTTGAAATCAGGAGTAGCTGAGCTTGAGTTGCTTATCCTTCCCGAAAATGAAGGGAGGGAGAAAAGAAGCCTTAAGCAGAAGCTTCTGAAACATATGAAGCCCTCTTCTTTGAATAAGGCATTGTTCCTATTATATAATAAAATTTGTGTCCGTCGCCGGTCCCGAGCCCATAAGAAGCAGGACATGGGGGTTGTTTTTTCATTTGTAGAGAAGATAACTTGCCGTACATTCAAAAAGGGCAAATATTCTGAATATTTTGAAGCGGAGGATGTAGACAGGATTAAGAGCTATAAACTGGATTTTATTCTCCGTTTTGCCTTCGGGATTATCCGTGGAGACATTTTGCAGGCAGCAAAATACGGGGTCTGGTCCTACCATCATGATGATGAAACAAAATATCGTGGGCAACCCTCCTGTTTTTGGGAAATCGTTAAAAAAGATCCTGTAACGGGCGCAATATTGCAGAAACTGACTGATCGGCTTGATGGTGGTATTGTATTACGAAGAGGGTATTTTTCGACAATCAAGAACTATCGCAAAAACTTGGAACAAGTTCATCTGGGAACAGCAGATTTTTGTCTTCAAGTTTGTAAGCAAATATTGACGGGGAACGATAAAGTCTTTTTTGCGGAACCGTCCCGCTCGGATGCGCCCATATACCATCAGCCCGGGAATCTCACCATGGTCAGGTTATTCCTGATCCAGTCCCAGGATTTTTTTAAGAAAGTTTTTGAAAAGCTTTTTATGTCTATCAACTGGAATATCGGTATCATTCCATATTCTGCAGAGGAACTTATCCGGCGAGCAAAAAGCGGTGAAATCACTATTTCGGATAAAAATACTAGATGGTTACCCCGGATCAGAAAACTTCAGTTTTTGGCAGACCCTATTCTGCTTTCACAGGAAAATGAAACTTTGACGGTTCTAGTGGAAAAATATGATCATCGGATTAAGCGGGGACATATAGAGGAATTAAAGTTCCGGTTCGATGGCTCGCTTGTCGGAAGCAGACCTGTTATTTCAGAACCTTGGCACATGTCCTACCCGTATGTAGTCCAGGAAGGCGAGAATATTTATTGCATTCCAGAGACTTGCGCTAAAGGGAGCCTGCCTTTGTACCGCCTGCAGGGAGGAGAGTGGGTTTTTGAAAAAGATATTCTTGAAGATTTTGCTGCAGTTGATGCTACGATTTTCTCTTATCAGAACAGATGGTGGTTGTTTGCTACGGATAAGAATGATCTGCCATCGGAGAAACTTTACATATGGCATGCGTCAAGTCTATTGGGTTCCTGGATTTCCCATGCTCTTAATCCCGTGGTTTGTGATGTTCGTGGAGCTCGCCCAGGGGGTCGCCCTTTTGTAGTTGATGGACGACTATATCGTCCGGCTCAGGATTGTTCCCTATCTTATGGCGGAGCCTTGAGTATCAATGAAATTGAATGCCTTACCCCCGAGGTTTTTTCTGAAAAAGCGGTCTGTTCTCTGAAGCCTGATAGTCATGGGAAATACAGGGAAGGAGTGCACACCTTTATGCCTTTTGAGGGAGGGGTTGTTATTGATGGCAAAAGGTATGAGTTTAGCCTTCTTGCACTTTATTTTAAGTTTCTGAATAAAATATTAAAAATTTTGAAATAAAGAATTTGATTCCGTTATGATAAAAGTGAAGAAAACAATTGTTATTTACATTGTGCTTGTTCTTCCTATCATCGTCGATTTAATTAACGGTATCAATCAGAAGTATGGATTGGGCTTGCCGTCCCTTTCTGCTATTTTCAGGGGGGGGGTGGTATTAATTTCTTTTATGTTACTTTTAACAAAACCACGAACCCAGTATGTTGTTTGTATTTATGGTCTATTTATATTATGGCTGGTAAGCTGTGTCGTATGGGCCACATATTCAGGCCATTTTAATTTATTTGCAGAAGTCAATGTTTTTTTCAAAGTTACATATATCTTTTTTGTATTGATTATTCTGTCTAGGTTGGAGCTGGATGCTGATTTTGCACTCTATCATGTTAAAAAGAGTCTGATTTGGTTTTCCTTTATCGCAGCCTTGGCATTGATTTTTTCATTTGTTACGGGTCTGGGCGAGGCGACATATGGCGACTATGCATTTGGGACCAGTTCTTTTTTTATTTCCTCTAATGGATTGAGTATTTCTTTACTTCTAGGCCTATGTTTCAGTTGGTCTGAAGTATTGAAAGAACCTAATATAAAAGCGGTCACTTTGGCTCTTGTGTCCTTTTTGGGAATATTTATGATTGGTACCATGACGGCTATGGTTGGTGGTTTTTTAGTTGTCTTGGTTTATCTGATTTTTTTTCTTATTTTCTTTAAACCGAATTTTTTGTGGCAAAAAATATTTAAAAACCTGCTTGCGACCGTAGGAATTCTTATAATAATTTTTTCGGGTTATCAGGTGTTTCAGCTATTATCAGAATACAGCTATTATGTTGAGAAAGTAGAAAAAATTCTCACGCAGGGGCCCAGGGCAAGACTTATTAACGCTGCCGAACGTCATTTTGTAAAGAGAAATGATATACACACTTTCTTTGGTGAGGGTATGTATTCTTATGCGAAAAATTATTCTGTGATGGATCCTGCCAAAAACTTTTCTGAGGAAGGGTATGCTATGACAGAAGTTGATCATTATGACATATTTGGCGGGTATGGACTGTTATTTGGTGGAGGAATTTTAGGAGCTTATCTGATTTGGTTTTTGTTGTCCATACGAAACTGGTTTAAAAGGCCATCGATGGAAAGCTTTACCATATTTTATAGTACGTTACTCGTTATAATACATGCTCTTGCGGCTGGTCATGTGATATTGAATCCACTTGTTACTGGGATTTTCTCAGGTATTGTCTTCTTAACTCTTATTACTATGAGAAAAACTAAAAAGTATGTGCCGTAAGATATGAAAATTCTTCTTCTGAGTAATATGTACCCCTCGGCACAGAAACCCTATGCGGGCATTTATGTAAAAAACCTCTATGAAGCCTTACGGAAAGATGGCTCTATTGATTTATCCTTGTTGACGATGAGGCGCTCCTATACGGGCCCAATTGGCTCCATTTTGAAATATTTGGGGTTTTTTATCCGTTTTCTGGGGTATTTGCCGCGTCGCTATGATATTGTACATTTACAGTTTTTTTTTCCTCTTATTTACCTTCTCAGTATTTATAAATTGTTCCATCCTAGCACCAAGCTCGTTGTCACCTACCATGGCACCGATATTGAGGCCCACGCTAATAACAAATTTGCTCGGGCGATTTTGAGGTTTATCGCAAAAGTCGTATCCCACCATGTAGTTGTAGGTAAGGATTTGGCCGAAGTCGTTAAGTCGAAGTTGAAAGTAGAATCCGTTGATATCGTTCCTGCCGGAGTAAACGAGGAAGTCTTTTATAACATACCGAATTGCAAGAAAGAATATGACTTTCTCTTCGTCGGATCTTTCTTCCCGCCAAAGGGCGTGCCGGAGTTGATTGCTGCAATTCGTCAGATTGACGACCTGAAACCTAAGTTTTGTTTTGTTGGCTCCGGCCCCTTGTTGGCAGATTTGGAAGACTTGGCAAGGACGTTTGATATAACGATTTTCCAGAACTTGTCCCAGGAAGAGCTGCGCAAAGTTTATAATCAATCACGTTTTTTGATTTTACCTTCTAAACGGGAGGCTTTTGGGTTAGTGGTGACAGAGGCTATGTTTTGTGGAACGCCTGTACTCGTCACTCCTGTTGGAGGCTTAAAGGATCAGGTAAAAGAATGTGATAATGGCTTTTTTATAAAAGGAGTGACTACCCCTGCAATTGTTGAGGGAATTCGGAGAGTGTGCCAATTGGAAAAAGGGCAAGAAATGTTCATGGCGGAAAGAGCCCTGAAATCTAACAGACAATTTTCCCTTGTGAATGTTTGCAAGTATCATATAAAGACATATCGCAAGCTTCTGGCGTTGGGAGAAAGAGCAGAATGATAAAAAAAGCCATCCGTTATCTTGCGTATTTTTTTTATATTTCCATATTCCGTTTTACGCCTGAAGATTATCGTCCTTATGGATTATTCTTTCCAGCATTACGCAGGTGGCTTGCGCAGATTTTTCTATTGGAGTGTGGGAAGAATTTAAGGGTCAAACATAATTGCGATGTTTCTCCAAACATTCGTGTGGGGAATAATTCTGAATTTGGCCAACATTGTCTGATTCATGCTGATGTGACAATAGGGGATGATGTGATTATGGGGCCCAATGTAAAAATTTATTCTCGTAATCATATTATGACCTCAGTCGAAGAGCCTATTAGGACACAGGGCAAGGAAACCAAACCAACAGTTATAGGAAATGACGTATGGATCGGAGCTAATGTCATTATATTGCCGGGGGTAACTGTCCATGATCATGCAGTAATAGCAGCAGGCGCCATTGTTACAAAAGACGTACCCGAGTTTGCTGTTGTTGGTGGTAACCCAGCTAAAGTTATCAAATATAGAAGTCAAAAAAAAGATGAATGATATTCCAAAGCTCATTTACCTTATGGGGGCCGGACGAAGTGGAACAACAGCGCTCGCGACTTTTCTCGGAGGAAGCCCTGAAGTTCAGGTCCTTGGAGAAATGCATCAGTTCTATGAACACCTCCATCAAGGAAAAAAATGTTCATGTGGCACCCGGATAGACCAATGCGAGTTTTGGAGAAAGGTCTTGGAGCGCCTTCCAGATGAAGTACTTTCTAATGTAGACAGGAAAATGGAAGTCGAGCGGACAATAGAAAGACACCAAGCAATCATTAACCATGTATTAAAAGGGCGTGACATAGAAGAACTCAACTCATATCTTTTATCTTGGCGTGAGATTTTCAATGTTTGCAGGGAAGTCAGTAGGAAAGATGTCATGCTGGACTCCGCCAAATATATTGGGCGGGCCCTTGCATTAAAACATCTTGAAGGTATTGATCTAAAAGTGATTTATATGGTTCGTGATGTCAGGGGTGTTGTACATTCATTTTCAAAAAATGTGCAAACCCCCCGCAGGCCGTTGAGTGCGATTTTTTATTACCTAGTTATTAATAGTATAGCGGAAATTATTCGTTTATTTTTCTTAAAACAGAAATGCCTAAAAGTTCGGTATGAAGACATGATGGAATGCCCTGACAAATTCTTTACAGAGCTTGCCAACTTTCTACAAATGGATCTTGATTGTGTTAAGCAAAAAATTAGGACGGACCAAGAGTTTGATATCGGCCACATTGTGGGGGGCAACAGAATTCGAGAACAAAGAAAAGTAAAATTTCGTAAAGATGTTGGCTGGCAGTCAAAAATGACCGCATGGCGTAAAGTTCTTCTTTATATTGGTGCACTTCCGCTAATGTTATGTAACCGATACAGTGTGCTCGGCAAGGAAGGAAATAAATGAGGATCCTGCTTACGCTGGACTATGAGCTATTTTTTGGGGCTAGGGCCGGTACCGTTGACGCATGTATGATTAGGCCCACTGAAAAGTTGCTTGAGGTGTTAGATCGTTATGAGGTAAAGGCAAGTTTTTTTGTTGATGCCAGTTATCTTGAAAAATTGAGGACCGAAATCTCTTCTAACTCACAGCTTAATCAGGATTATGAAAAAATCACAGAACAAATAAAAACACTTTTTCGGGAAGGCCACGACATACAGTTACATCTTCATCCTCACTGGCAAGATTCACTTTTCATAAATGGAGAGTGGCAGATTGATGCGCGCCGGTTTCGTTTACATGATTGGTCCCAAGAGAGAGTTTTTAAATTTTTTCACGATGGTCTGCATCTTTTGGAAAGTATATTAGGAGAGAAGGCCTTCGTATTTAGGGCAGGCGGGTGGTGCCTCCAACCTTTCGAACATCTTCGCGAGTCAATGCGGAAACTTGGTTTTACTGTTGATAGTACAGTCTTTCGGAATGGACAGAGCTGTTCTGCGACACACTATTTTGATTTTACCAATGTAGAAAATAAAACTATCTGGAAATTTTCTACCGATCCTACTAATGAGGATCCTGTAGGGACGTTCTGGGAGATTCCTATTTCTAGTATAAAGCTTAGTCCGCTCTTTTTTTGGCGATTGGCTCTTGCAAAAAAGTTTGGGGGAAAGGCACATAAAGCTTTTGGAGATGGGCAGCCGCTTCCTGGCAGCCGTAAAGACTTGATCCGAATGTTGACTAGGCCTAGTTATAGTGTTGTTTCTATGGATGGGTATAAATCATCTTTATTGCAGAGCGCTTTAAATGAATACAAAAAACGTTTTGCGGATAATGATTATTTTGTTGTAATTGGACATCCAAAAGCCTTGACACCTTATTCGTTGCAGAAACTTGACCGGTTTCTCAATAAAAACATTGGACAAAATGACTTTACTACGTACCGGCGGGAAAAACAGGAAGGTAATATGGACTGTTGAAAATGTATAAAGTTTCGGGCTTGGAGATCACACCTTTTAAAGATATAGATCAAGCAGTAGGGGCCATTCTGGATGGTGAAGGTCACATCACGCCGGGTTTCGCAATTGCTTTAAATGCGGAAAAAATTATTTCGATGAGAAGGAACAATGATGTTCGCAGAGTTCTCGAACTGGCAACGTTACGCTATCCGGATGGGATTGGTGTGGTCTGGGCCTTGCGTAGAAAAGGTGCCGAATGCGTGCGTATCCCTGGCTGTGAACTCTGGCAAGAATTGATGAAATTGGCCGGTCAAGAACAAACAAAAGTTTTTATAGTCGGGGCTAAGCCAGAAGTGATGGACGCAGCGAAAGAAAAACTAATAAGAGAATATAACGTTAACTTGGTAGGGGCGGAACATGGTTATTTTGAAGACGAGGCAAAACTTATCGAGCAAATAGTAGATAGTGGTGCCGAAATTATCACCGTAGCTTTAGGATCCCCAAAACAAGAGAAATTTATACACAAATGTAGGGAGAGGCACCCTAATGCTTTTTATATGGGGGTCGGTGGAACTTATGATGTGTTCGTCGGAAACGTCCAACGGGCTCCTGATTGGATGCAAAGGCTAAACTTGGAATGGTTCTACAGATTGTTAAAGCAACCGACTAGGATATCGCGTCAGGTTGTTTACCTTCAGTATATGTTGCTTCTATTAACCAATAGAATATGATTCATTGGCAATTGTTTTATTATTTAGTGTGCCAGAAAACTAACTATGAATATTATTATTATTACGCAAGATGACCCATTCTATTTGGGAAAAAACCTGGACTTTCTATTAAAAAATTTTCCTTCCCACTCGAAGGTGGTAGGGTGCGTCGTGACACAGGTCTCACCGTTTGGGAAAAGGGAAAGTTTTCTCCAAAAAGCTATAAAAACTTGGAAATTATTCGGTACATTTTTTTTTCTGCGATACGCGTTTCGCTATATCTGCGCAAAGCTTTACAGAAAATACATTGTATACAATGTCTTGGCGCGCTATGGTGTGCCTGTAATCAAATTACAAGGTAGCCTGAATAAACCGGAATCTCTCAACCTCCTTAGAAGTTATTCACCAGATTTATTGATTTCTATCGCAGGCAACGAAATTTTCAAGAAGCCTCTAATAGATTTGGCCCCTAAAGGCTGCTTGAATTTGCATACTGCTTTGTTGCCAAAGTATAGAGGGTTGATGCCCAGTTTTTGGGTTCTGAAGAATGGTGAAAAAGAAACAGGAGTTACCGTTTTCTTTGTGGATGAGGGAATTGATAGTGGTCCAATCATTGTTCAAAAATGCGTTGAGATCGGTAATATGTCCCAAGAACAGCTTATCCAGCATACCAAACACTTGGGAATGAAAGCTATTATTGAAGCGATAAATAAAATTCATACAGGTAATTATGAACTCATAGAAAATGATGATACTCAAAAATCTTATTATAGCTTTCCCACTAAACAGGATGTTCAGGAGTTTCGAGCCCGGGGAGCACGTTTTTACTGATGAATATTCTGACCTTCGACATTGAAGAGTGGTTTCATATCCTAGATAATCAATCCACCAAAACAGAAAAAGAGTGGAATAATTATGAGTGCAGGCTTCATCAGAATATGGACAGAATTTTTACCCTTCTGGAAGACAATAATCAGAAGGCTACTTTCTTCTGTCTTGGGTGGGTAGCACGAAACTACCCAGAAATTATTCAAAAAATTCATGCCTTGGGGCATGAAGTTGCTTGCCATTCTGATCGTCACCAATTGGCATATGAGCAATCACCTGCAGAGTTTAAACGAGATCTTGAAACAGCGCTGGATGCTTTAGAAGATATTACGGGGGAAAAAGTCAGGTCATATCGGGCTCCCGGTTTCTCTTTTACAAGCAGGAATAAATGGGTCTTTGAGAAGTTGATAGAGTGCGGTATTGAACGAGACTGCTCAATTTTCCCAGCTTCTCGAGCGCATGGCGGGTTTGCCGATTTTGGTAAAGAGATACCAACACTAGTCAGATTTAAGGGAGCAGAAATCAGAGAGTTTCCAATTAATACGTACAAGATCTTGGGAAAGAATATCATCTTTTCAGGGGGGGGGTATTTCAGGTTATTACCTTATTTCATGGTCAGGTATTTCACAAACCATAGTAGGTATGTCATGACGTATTTTCATCCCCGCGACCTAGATGGTGATCAGCCTCTTATTGAGGACCTATCTCTTATCAGAAAATTTAAGTCATATTATGGCCTTAAACAATGTGAGAAAAAGCTCGACCGTTTTCTGAAGGAGTTTGATTTTCTGACCCTTGATCAGGCTGACAGGCAAATAGACTGGTCAATAGCCCCTGTCATAGAAATGTAGAAGTTGTGACCTGAGACCGAATTTTCTACCAGTTAGGCATAGAGTCCTTTGTTAAAGTTTTGATCGTTTTCGGTTTGGTTTGCAAGCATCATGAGGGCATGCCCCCATGATGCTTTTGTCTTTTTGGCCTCTATGGGGCTTTTGCCATCCAGGGCCGAATGCGGCCGGACATGGTTATAGTCATGGCGCCAGGCGGCCAGTACAATGCGGGCATGCCTGAGGCTGCTGAACAGTGTCTCGTTCAGGCATTCATCCCTCAGGCGTCCATTGAAACTTTCAACAAAGCCGTTCTGCATAGGCTTGCCGGGGGCAATATAGTGCCAGTTCACCAGCCGGTCCTGACACCAGCGCAGGATGGCGTTTGAGGTCATCTCCGTCCCATTATCACTGACCATCGTCTTCGGCTTGCCACGCTCGGCAATAAGCATGTCCAACTCCCGTGCCAGACGAACGCCCGACAAGGATGTGTCGGCCACAAGCGCCAGGCATTCCCTGGTATGGTCGTCGACGACGCACAGGATGCGGAACCGGCGCCCGTCCTCAAAACTGTCGCTGACAAAGTCCAAAGACCAACGTTCGTTGGGGGCTGACGGCACCGCCAGCGGTGCCCGGGTGCCAACTGCCCGTTTGCGACCGCCACGCCTCCTGACCTGCAGGCCTTCTTCCCGGTACAGCCGCCGAAGCTTCTTGTGGTTGAGATGAAAGCCTTCTCGTTCCAAAAGAATATGCAGCCGCCTGTAACCAAACCGGCGGCGTTCACGGCTCAACACCTTCAGACGTTCGCGTATGTCCCGATCGTCTGGCCGTCGGGACTGGTAACGAACCATACGCCGATCGGCACCAATCACTTTACACGCCCGCCGCTCGCTCACCTGAAAGCTGTTCCGAAGGTGAACGACCGCTTCGCGCTTCACAGCGGGCGTCACCATTTTTTTGACGCCACATCCTTGAGCATGGCAATGTCCAGATGTGCATCAGCCAACAGGTTCTTCAGCCGACGGTTCTCGTCTTCAAGCGCCTTCAGCCGCTTGGCGTCACTGACCTCCATGCCGCCGTATTTACTCTTCCACTTGTAGAAGGTGCTTTCGCCAATGCCGTGCCGACGGCAGACATCCGACGTCTGCGCCCCAGCTTCCTGCTCCTGCAGTATCCGGATGATCTGTTCCTCGCTGAACCTGCTCTTCTTCATATGTCCGTCTCCTAATATGACGGACTCTACTTCTAAATGGAGGAATTTAAAGGGCTCAGGTCAA
>MDSW01131703.1_pt1 | contig 42149 bp, 38 predicted proteins | sample 811171 | NCBI WGS metagenome assembly MDSW01 (sample SAMN05326641, study PRJNA326480) | marine metagenome | isolation source: seawater | place: Atlantic Ocean: North West | collected 2012
AATCCATCACTCAAATTAAGGACTCACGTCCGTTGTTTGGGAGTGCCCCTCGACTGAAGGGCCGGACAAAATACGCTAAAAAATGACTAGGTCAACCCCTTTTTTTAAAAAAAATAATTTATTCAAATTAATGATTATCAGTTGTTTGAATCAAGCAATACGAATGGATTAATAACTTCATCAAAAATCTTCTCTAGGATAATCTCTACCTTTTTTACATTTATAGATATTAATTCAGGATTATCTGCATCTTTTCCTAGAAATGGAAACTCAAAAACCCCTTTGAAATTTAACATTTTTGGCAAATGCATGCGAATTAACTCTGCGTTATAAGTTGAAGAAGTATCTGGCTCTTCCTGCTCCATTAGTATGACACTAACAACCAAAAGCCCGCGATTTAAAGCTGCTTCTACGGTTAGCAAAACATGATTTATCACTCCAACTCGATTTTTAGCTATTATTATTAAGTTAGCACCAAATTCTTTACCGAGCGAAGCTACCGTAAGCTTTTGAGTAATTGGAGCCAACAACCCGCCAACCCCTTCGATTAACATAATATCAAAATTATCGCTTTTGCATACTTGTCTCAATTCTTGAACTATATCGTCAAAATTAATTTTATCACCACTAGATAACTCCCAAGCCGCCGGTGAAATAGGCTCATCATCATACCAATAATTCACCTTTGAAGGTGGATCATAACAATTAGCAGCTTTTAAAAACTCAATATCTTTTGTCCCTCCAGAACAAAAAGGCTTAACCAATGGAAACCGTAACCCTATATTCGATATATAGCCTCCTAATAAGCCAGAAAAAACAGTTTTTCCAACTCCAGTGTCACTTCCAACAACAAGAAAAACAGCTTTATTTTGATTTGAATTCTGATTCAAGATCACCCCCCAATTATGCAATTATCTGCTTCTCAATAAACAAAAAATGAAAATCCTTTCTCAAAATACTGCTAAAGAATAACCTGAACTCCTTTAAATTTATGCAGCCAAACGAAAAAAGAAGATTAATAGAACCTATACTTCATAAATTAGCTGATACATTTACTGAAATCCTTATTTACTTCATTGTTATTTTTAGCCCTTGGGCTTTCGGAACAACTGAAACATGGTCTATCTGGGCAATGAACATTTCTGCCTATGCCCTTGGATTTCTACTAATCTCAAAATTAACGATAAGATGGAAGCTGAAATATAAACTTTATGTCACTCCCGAAAAGACTGGCTTCTCTTCTAAGCAAAAACGCATTAGTTCAATTCAAAAAAAATGCAATATTTTACTAGCAGGAATCATGTTATTGCTCTTGGCTTACGTCTTAACAAGTGCAATAAACGCTAGAGCTTCATTTGATTTAATTGCAAAAGAATACACCTACTTTAAAGAATTTAACGTATACCTACCTCATAGCTATGACTCAATAGCAACTTGGAAAATTTTTTGGCAATACCTCGGACTAATAATTCTATTTTGGGCCATTAGAGACTGGTTAGCAGATAGCTTTCGAAAAAAAACATTCTTTTCTCTCAATCCACGTTTGAAAAAACTATTATTTATAGTTTGTATAAATGGCAGCGCTCTAACGCTAGAGTGTATTTTACAGCGCATATATTTTGACGACAACCTTGGCAAACTCCTCTTTTTGTTTGAGCCAAATATCAATAAAACCAACGATGCTCAATTCGGACCATTCGCTTACCGTTCAAATGCAGCAAGCTATTTAAATTTAATTTGGCCTCTATGCATAGGGTTGTTTTTACAATTAGGAAATGAAAATCTTGAAAATAAAAAAAAGAGACTCGGCAAAGGCCCAGAATTGATACTTATCCCCTGCATAATTCTCACAGCTAGTGGACCAATAATATCATCTAGCCGTGGAGGTGCTTTAATAATGCTTGGTTTAGTTTTTCTAACAATAATATTGTTTCTTTTTTCTAAAATAAAAATCAATTTTCTTAGATATGCCGTTCCTATTTTTCTGATGATTGGCCTAATATTAGCGTATCAATTAGGGTGGGATAGCATTGAACCTCGATTAGAAAAAATATTTTTAGGAAATATGAGTAGCCGCATTCAATTATACCAAACTTTAATGACAATAATTAATGACTACGGAGTTTTTGGCTCAGGACCAGGAAGCTTCGAAACTATTATACAGTTTGAATTCAATGAATCATTTACTCGATGGGAGTCGTGGGCACATAATGATTATCTTGAATTATACTTAACCTTCGGAAAGTTTAGCTTAATGCTATTTGCCCTTCCATTTATTTGCATAATTAGTCTATTTATAAATTTAAAATCTAAAGTCAATTATCATATACAATCATTCTCCTTGATTGCTATAGTTGGTTTGATGATAAATGCTTTAATTGATTTCCCCTTACAAACGCATTCGATTCTAATCTTATTATGTATCATATGCGCAACAGTCACTCTTCAAGAAAAACAAATATCTAATTAAGAAGAAGGCTTTTTTCTATTGGTAATTAAACGATATAATTTTTCAGAAAGCAAATGATAGACTACAAACAACAATAATATTGAATAAAAAGAATAACATTCTTGAAAATTATTAACTTCAGAAATAACGCCAAAAACAGCCATAGTAATAGAAAAGATAGATAAAATTAAAAGTACTAATTTTGATGAATAACCCATTTCAAGTAAAAGATGATGTATATGATCTCTACCTGCATTAAATGGCGAGCGGTTATTTCTTATCCTCCTAATCATCACGGATAAGGTATCCATAATCGGTAGTGCTAATAGCCAAATAGTGTTAATTGGCTTAATTATGTTGCTTTCGGATTGGGACAAACGAATGAAATACCAGCAAAGAAAAAACCCAATTATCGTCGATCCTGCATCTCCAAGAAATACTTTTTTTATAAAGCCACCTGTAAGTCCCAAATTAACAATAACAAATGAAAGCAACGCAAAGGCAAAATATAAAATCAAAGCTATTGAAGCATCAGCTCCCTTAAGCTTCACTACAGATATTATTCCGATACAAGCAACTAGGCTAACCACCGCACACAACCCGTCACTTCCATCAATCAGATTCAGAGAATTTACCACACCAATTACACAAAAAATTGTAAAAATTAGTTCAAAAATATTTAGCTTCAAAATATTTCCTGTCCCAAAAATATCACCTAAGTTGTTTAAGTAGATATCTCCATAATAAACCATAGCTATACAGCCTAATAACTGAGCAGAAATTCTTTTTATAACAGACAAGTCTCCATGATCATCCATAATTCCAATTACCAAAAGGGGAATCATACAAACAAAAAGTGGCCGCCATTCTGTCATTCCTCTAGGAGAAATCAAACAGCCAAGAGAAAACCCAAACACTATGGCAATTCCTCCTATTAGGGGCACTCTACCTTCGTGATCCTTCCTCCAATCAGGATGGTCTACAAGATTAATTGATTGAGCAAAGTTATAACAAAAAAACAAAATAAAAAGAGTCCCAAAACATGTAATGCTGATAGGCCAAAAATGCTCAAATTTGATTAATTCTCTAATCATGATTTTGTTTCACAAAGAATCTTTAACATCTCTTGAGCTTTTTTAGATCGGTCAAAATATTTAGCAGCAGAATATGAGTTTCTATGGTATGATTTTGCAATTGAAATATCTCCTTTAAGCATAGCTAACTGTGCAACTAACATTTCCGGATTTTCGGGTTCAAATATTTTGCCTATTTGATATTTGTTAACAATTCCTGCAGCCTCCCCTTTAACTCCAAGTAATACTGGAATACCCATTCCCATGCATTCAAATAATTTAGATGGTATTACAGTATTAAATATCGGTTCATCTTTTAAATGTATAATTGCTACATCCAATATCGACCAATAGCGAGATACCTCTTCCTTGGAAACGGTGGACAGAAATATAACATTAGAAATCTCTTCTTCTTTTGCTTTTTGCTGAAGGGACGCCTTACAGGCCCCATCACCTAATAACAATAATTTCGTGTCTTTATCTCCTGTTTTATTCAACAACTTCCCGGCCTCTAGTAATACCTCTAAGCCATGAGCCATACCATGTGTCCCGATATATCCAGCAACAAACTTTTTATTTAAATTTAAACTCTGCATCAGAGTAATATCCTTTTTTACCGGAACAAATCGGGCAAGATCAACACCATTTGTAACCACAGAAATTTTATATTTATCTATCCCTCTGCGGATCAAATTTGCTTTAAAAGATTCAGTTACTGAAACAATTTTTGTTGCTCTACGATACAAAAACAGTTCCATCCATTCAAGAGCCCGTAAAATAGAATTATTATTAATAGCTCCAAGTGCTCTAATAGATTCAGGCCATAAGTCTCTCAATTCAAAAACAAAAGGCACATTTTTCATAGTTGAAACAATGAATGCTGCCCATGCAGTAAAAAATTGAGGAGATGTTCCGACTACAATATCAACATTCTTAATTGCCGGAGAAGCAAAAACAGATGAAAACATAAAACTTAAATAGTCTAAAGTACGCTTTAAAAAACCTTCATTCGACGTAATATAAGTCCACACTCGAATAACCTGTACACCATCCATTGTTTCTTTAAATGGAATAATGCTATTTTTATATCCTTTAAAAACTTTCCCTTTAGGGAAATTCGGTGCACAGGTCAAAACAGTAATCTTATGCCCCTTCTTGACCCATTCTCTACAATGCTCAAAAGTCCGAGAGGCTGGAGCATTAACTTCAGGAGCAAAATTATCAGTTAAAAATAATATATGCATTTATATTTATCATAACTCTAACTTTAAATGAAAATTTGATACTAGAGGGGGATTGTCGTATTCAAGGATTATGATTTTTGTATTGCGTTCATCACCAAAGTCAGGCCACCAAACTGCATCTTCAACTTGTAATCTAACTGCATCTGTTAAGAAATTTACTCTTATTCCATCTCTATTGAGAATTAATGTATCTTGTGCATCAAACTCCACATGAACATCAGGATGTAAAAGCAACCTCGACTTAACGGCTTGACTACTACCTCCAATTACTTCATCACGAACATGCACTTTACCTGAGTCCAAAGAATTTATAATTCTTCTGTGAATTGGCCTACCTGCAAGGTGAGAATAACCACTATGCTCGGAGTCTATATATAATTTTTTTGAACTCAATAATGCTTCTCTAATTTTAACTCTTGCACGCCTTCCCATTCTAAAAGAGCCCCAAAAATCACACTGACTCTTATCATCAATAGTCAATGTATTATGCATTAAACTAGATCTTGATAAATCTCGAAGGGCACCTGGATTATATTCATACACACCAGCATCCACGATAAACCTTTTTCCTTTCAAACTTAATTCAAACGAATGTATATCACCATGCGAGTGAGCAGGCAGCCCGTCTGGACCTACATTTCCTGCATCATATACAATCATAATATTCCGACTCCGTAAAACGTAGTATCCAGCCTTATCAAATCTTGCATTTGATCTTGGCATAGGAATCGAGCGTCCAGTAACCGTGCTATATAAAGCTAATATATCTTGAGGCTTATAGGTCATATTGAGTCCACCATCATTGAATAACACCACACTTCCGTCGGGGTGAGTCATATCTGCAACCACTTGCGACATTTTATCTAAAATAACTATTAATTTATCTTTAATTGGACAATCATCTATTAGCCGCCAACAATCAAGGAGATCAGAAAAGACTTGTATATGATATGCCGGAGACAATTCAAAATGAAAACCATCTTCAAGTATCTGTGTATTAAGTTCGCGCTGAAGTAATCTTAAAGCCTTAATTCTCAGGCAAGTTATCTTGGAATTCTGATAGTATTTCGCACCCCACAGCATAGCTTTAATATTTTTAATTAAATGATTACCGCCTATATCTAATTCTAAATTATTTGACAAAAAAATCAATTGCTCAAAAACTGAAGACTCTACATTGTTAACAAATTCTTTAGCTAGTTTAGCCCGTCGAAACTCTATTTCCGCCAACAATGAAACGACTCGGATTGATATTGCATATGAATTCCAACTATCTAACCAATAGCCTTTCTTATAAGGGCGATTATTAATTATCCAATCATCAACTAACTCAATAAAAGCTTTATCATCAAGTGAATTAGTCCAATCAAAATAATGTAAATGCAGTTTCCAAAGTCGTGTTCCTCTATTTAATTTATCTAAATGCCACTCTACAGGGCGACCTAGTGAACGGCTATGATTCAAAAAACAAAAGTGCCATGAATCGCCATATAACTTTACATTAGATTGCGGGCGTATTTGCAAAATAAAGGCCGGAGGGGTTTCAGCGATGCATAATGGCCATTTGTCTCTTTCATTCTTAAATTTAATTATATTTGAAAAAACAACTAATACATTCCTTTTAAACTTTAGCAATAACCTCCAAAGTAATTGTTTACTCGGGGTATACCAAACTGCATATAGCAAATTCCACATTAGTATTTAGTCGATTAGCATTTTTTAACCTGTGCTAATCTTAACTCAGCTAGTTCACGTAGGATTGGAGCAACAGCATAACATTGGCGAAACAAAACTTGCTTGCTGAATGAAGATTGCTGCAATGAGCTAGCCTTAGATTTAGAAAAAATAGTTACCCAATGAACTAAGCCATTAGAACCTGTCATGATTAACTTTTGACGTAATGAATCAAGTGTATCAGTCGAACTAGGCTTAACCTGCAGCCATTCCAATTGCACCCCAGTGTCTATTCCTTCATCGATATTGTGAATAGTAACACCTATTTTCTGTTTGAGCAAAATACTCCACTCCATTGCATTCATTCCTCTAATCATTGGCAATGGGCCAGAATGAGCATTTAGCACCTTTCCGCTAACATCAAGAAATGTACTCTTCAAAATACCGCCACCCGTATAGGCAGTTACACTTGGAGATAAAGAATTCACAAGACTAATTGCACGCTTCCCGTTGATATTACCTACTACTTTGATTGGAACACTATTACTTCGGGCCCATCTTCTTAAAGAAGGATTAGTAATGCCAAGTTTTTTAACTGCTAATTGAATTGGAGAATTGTTCTTTCCATTTTTTTTGCGAGTAAGATAGTCGAAAATTTTTTTTAAACCTCGGCTGTTTACAATTGTTCTGACTCTTGAAAACGTCAAAGGATATGAAACGAGTATAAGGTTTGGCCCGCAACCATTCCTACGTAACATCTCCGCTTGATAAATTGAGTGCCACGAACGATCATATCCAGCCGTTAACAAAACACCAGACATCAAGCAATCTCCTTGCTCAGCCTCTTGATTAAACTGATAATAGCATCAGCATGATATTTAGCTGCCCAATTAGGATAACGCATAAACATATATTTTCCAAAAATAGGTTGAGAACCTGCGACCGCACCTTTAACTCCCAAAGAACCTTTTAACCTCTGAGTCTTGGAAACTCGATCGATCAGTTTGACTGAAGAATTAACTAGTCTTAAATCAGGATTGAGAGAGTCTAATCTGAGCAAGCACAATGCAATCTGCACATTCCCAGTTAAACATGTATACCAATTTATAGGCCGCCAATCATCTCGATATGCACCTGGCAAACGCCCATTCGTAAGCTCAGATTTTCTCGCCAATCTCTCCAAAGCTAGCTCACATGGCGAACCATATGTATCCCAATCCTCTAAAATTATGGCACTTTCAAGCATACCTCTTAATGTATAAGCAATGGTGTGCGTAAAAGATGGTGCTTTCGGATCAAAACCCCATCCCTTTATAAGGCCTTTTTCAGTTCTTCGCTTTAAAATACGTTGCAAAACTAGAACCGCTGCTTTTTTAATTTCATCATTACCTCCAAGTTTCCATGCCATAAGCATTGGCCACGCAACTTGTGAATAATAGCTAGGGTTTACTCCTTTCATGTAATTCCCAGCATGCCAAACGCCCTGTTTATCAACCCCATCTTTTAACCAATTTGCACCTTTTAGTGCTGCTTTTCTATAAGCTTCACTTTTTGTTTTAATAGCCAAAGCACACATACCATCAATTATTTGACCTGTATTAAAAATACTTGGCCCGGCACATTTCCCTTCTTTATATAGTCCTCCAGGCCACCAGCCTTCTTGACTCTGCAATTTTAACAACCACTCGCCAACCTTGCATGCAGCATTATAATATTTTTCTTTATTCAGCAATTGGGACGCATCCAACAAAGTAGTTATAATGTACCCAGAAGTCTCTGGATAAGGAGATCCCCATCCCAATAATGGAGAAAAGTATGCTGATGAACCCCCTTTGCCTTTTTCAATTGATACCAATAGCCAATCTAAAGTTGCAGTAAGATGTTCGAAGTAATTATCAATAAGAGGGAGCTGTTTTTGTAGCGGCTGTTTATGATCTTTCAATTAAAAATATATTATTAATTTATAAGTTTCTAACAATAAAATACAGGGCAATAATTAGATAAGAACTCTTGTGCCTTTCGGGATTAATAATTTAAAGCACATTGTTTAAAATCTCAACAATTCTATTGCCGGCTTGGCCATCCCATCTCTCTGGAATTGCACCTTGTTTCCAATGTCCTTTTATAATTTGATTCATGTAAGGCAAAAGAGCTGTTGGGTCTAATCCAACAAGTTCATTTGTCCCAATACTAACTGTCTCTGGCCTTTCTGTAGAATCCCTCAAAGTTACACATGGAATATTTAAAACTGTTGCCTCTTCTGTAATACCACCTGAGTCCGTAATAATCCCTATCGAAAACTTTGAAAGATAATTGAATTGCAAATATGGCTGAGGCTCAACTATTATGATATTCATTGGCAACTGATCAATATCGCGCAATGTTTTATAGGTTCTGGGATGAACTGGGAAAACAACTGGTAATTCTTTAGCTCCTTCTGAAATTACATTTAAAATTCGATTGAGGGATGCTAATTGATCAACATTTGAAGGCCGATGTAAGGTTAAAAGAAAGTATTTACCTTCCTGCAATTCCATTTCTTTCCAAAAATCAGGAGGAGCAAACCGGTCTTGATTCGCAAGTAAAGTATCTATCATAGTGTTACCTACAAAGAATATTCTATCTTCCGGCACTCCGGAATTCCTTAAATTTGTATTAGCTACAATGCTCGTAGTAAAAAACCAATTCGTAATAGAATCAGTCACCAATCTATTTATCTCCTCTGGCATCGACCAATCTCCAGAACGAATACCTGCTTCTACATGTGCAATCGGTATTCCCAGTTTTTGAGCAGTTATCGCACATGCCATTGTGGACGTCACATCCCCCACTACCAAGCAGAGGTTACTTGTAGCATTTTTAAGCAGCTCTTCATATCTTACCATAATGCTAGCAGTTTGTTCCGCTTGCGTACCAGATCCAACATTTAGATTAACATCCGGCAGCGGAATATGTAATTGTTCAAAAAAATCACCCGACATTTTTGTGTCATAATGTTGCCCAGTATGAACTAGTCGATACCTTAACCTACCGCCAAACTTCTGATGTATTTCAATTGCCTTAATAATTGAGGCAATTTTCATAAAGTTGGGGCGGGCCCCAGATATAAGATCAATTAAAACCATTTTATAAATCTTTTAGATTTAATCCAGCGGCAATAAAACTAGCACTTGTCACCTCAACAATCTCTTCGAATGGTATTGGGCTTGGCTCATCATAAGTAATGGCTTTAACTAAAGCATCAATTTCAGCACAGTGACCCTTATCTTGACTCCATAGATTCATTTTATTGAAACTTTTAAAACCATGCCCAACAAGCCGTCGGAAATTATCTAATTGAAGAATTCGACCACCACAAAATACTTCTAATCGCTCTTTAGGATAACTCTTATTTCCATTTGAAAAATAGTGAACAGAACCAATTGATCCGTCCTCGAACTCTATTGATACTGTTACCGTATCTTTACATCCATTAGTTGTAAGATTTTCAAAGAAAGAAGATCTAACAGAAACAATTGGCACCCCCACAATAAACCTAAGCAAATCGATGAAATGACAGGCTTCACCAATTATTCTGCCTCCACCTACATTAGAATCCTGTATCCAATGATCAGCAGGTATTTTCCCAGAATTTATAGTCATTACTATTGCCTTAGGTTCGTTAATATCAACTAACAACGATTTGATCTTTACGATCTGTGGGGCAAACCGACGATTAAACCCAACCATAAGAAAGGGACTGGCACCTAAATCTCTCTGTGAGGAAAAAATTTGCTTAATCTCAGATAATTCTGCCGAATTTAAACAAAGCGGTTTCTCAACATATACTTTTTTGCCTGCTTGCAATGCCTGCTTAACATAAAGGGCATGAGAATTGTGCCTAGTAGTAATTATAATTGTGTTTATTTCCTTGTCCTCAAGCAAGGCATTTGGGTCTGTTGAAGATTGCTCAAAATTAAATTTTCTTCCCAAATGAGTTCCAGTAACACCTTTTAATGATACTATAGATTTCAACCGTGCAGATGTCTTCCTTAATGCCGGCAGCAATACTTGAGCAGAAAACCCGCCAGCACCCACGTATCCAATACAAACTGATGAAGCCTTCTTAGAACTAATATTCCTTAAATTAACAGAGCGAGGTCTACCCCCCCGAACTTTATTCGATAATTTTGAAATATTTTGAGGCTCATAATCTAAAAGAATTCCTAAAGCATTATCTGAACCCAATTTTTCATAAGCCTTCAACGCTTCAACAAATGCAAACCGGTTCGAAATCAAAGGTTTCACATTGACCAATCCTTCTGCAAGAAGTTGCAAGAAAGCGTCAAAGTTTCTCTGCTCCGTCCATCTCACAAATCCAATTGGATAATCTTGACCTTTGAGTTCATAATTAGAATCGTAGCGACCTGGGCCATAAGAACATGATACCTGAAAACTTAATTCCTTCTCGTAAAAATCTGCACGAGACAGCTTTAGCCCAACAACCCCTACCAAAACAATTCTTCCTCGTTTACGACACATGTTTGCAGCCTGATGCACAGGATCATTACTCTTTGTAGATGCAGTAATTAAAACACCATCTATCCCTAAGCCCCTTGTAAAAGCCATTCCTGCCGCAACCGGATCCTCTCCTTTAGACAGATCTACCGCCTCTGCCCCAAACTGACGAGCCAGTTCACATTTACTACTATCAAAATCAATTCCTAAGACTTTACAACCTTGTGCTTTTAACATTTGCACACAAAGCAAACCGATCAATCCCAATCCCAGAACAGCAATCGATTCTCCCAAAGTTGGCTTGAGCAAACGAATTCCCTGCAGACCAATTGCTCCAATTACAGTGAAAGATGCTTCTTCAAAAGTCACTTCATCCGGAATTAGAGCACAAAGATTGATAGGGACACTAACACACTGTGCGTGAGGTCCATTAGAAACAACTCTATCACCAACATTAAAACGACCAAACTTGTCCTTACTTTCCAATACAACACCTGCATTTGCATAACCAAGTGCAATGGGCTGATCTAATTTAGCACTTACAGCCCTATAAGTAGCAAACACACCATCTGTCTTAATCTTCTGGATAACCATTTTAACTTTATCTGGTTGATTGCGAGCCTTGTCAATCCAGCCGGCCTTTCCAAAATCAATCAACATCTTTTCTGTCCCAATTGAGATCAAGCTATTCTCACTATGAATCAATAAATGGCCATCAACAATTCCTGGTTCAGGCACCTCCGCCAATATCGTTTCACCACTGCCTAAGTTCTGTAGTATTTGTTTCAATTTTTATTCGCTATTATGAAGTCCGGGAAAGTGAAGGAACCATTTGCTTATCAATAAAAGCTCGGCACCATAACTCAATACACATTAAAGATAACAATGTATAACTAGCATCCGTCTGGCCCTTGTCGTTGGCTTCTATAAGTTTACCCACCGCCAAAGGATCAAACAAACCTCGGGCCCTCAAACTTTGTTCACTTAAAAGGTCAGCTAGAAGATCACGTAATTCTAATCGAATCCAACGTCGCAGAGGGGCTCCAAAACCTGACTTTGATCTGTATATTATCTCTTTAGGCAAATATGGCTCCATTGTTTTTTTTAATACCCACTTTCCTTCATTTCCTCTTTGTTTAAAACAGTCTGGAATAGTTGATGCAAACTCTACTAAGTCAAGATCTAGAAATGGGACTCTTACTTCCACCCCAGCAGCCATCGACATTTTGTCCGTATATGTAAGATTGTGATCAGCTAAAAAAAACCGCTGCTCCAAAGACAATATTTTATCTAATCTACTAATTTTAGGTGGCAAATCAGCTAAAAACCCCATTAAAGAATCTTCAGCTCGATCATTAGCCAAAGCTACTATAAACTCCTTCGAGTATAATTTCATCAAATCTTGACGATCCACCCAACGAAAGTATTTAACTAAGCGAGCATCTCCATCCAATGAAGCTCCACTAAACAGCTTTCTGAGGCGACGAAATATAGGCCGATGCTGATCCAATCCACTAGTCAAACCTTCTAATCCCGCCCTTACAGATTTGGGGAGCCAAGTCCAATAATTTTCAAAAGTAATAGCCCAATGACGACGATAGCCAGTAAATAAGTCATCCCCGCCAGCTCCTGATAGTAAAACCTTAATACCATTCTCCCTTGCCAGCCTACTAATATAATAAACATTCAAAGGGGCTGGGTCAGCTAATGGCTCATCCATTTGAGAAACCATTGCAGGAAGGTCTTCCGCCATACGAAAAGCATCGACCTTTACTATATCTAACGGAACATCAAAGTGCTTAGCTACCCGGCGAGCATATGGAAGATCATCCACAAAACCTTCATCTTCTGTGCCTACAGCATCAATAGTAAAACATCGTATATCTGGATTAAGCTCACGAGCAAACGCTAAAATACTACTAGAATCTAGTCCGCCAGATAAAAAAGCCCCAACAGGAACATCCGCAACCATTTGACGATGAACAGCTTGAGAAAGATGTTTAGTAGTGCCACAGATTGCTTCAGCACGAGTTAACTTAATCATTGATGGAATAACTTCTTCTGTTGACTCTTTTACTTCTGCAGTTTTCTTCCGAAATACTGGCAAACGATACCAAGTAAATTGTTCAGCAACCTTTCCTTCTTTCACCATTAAATATTGACCTGGTTCTAGCTTCTTTATTGAATTTAATGGGGTCCCTTTACCAGGGCACCATAGAAAGGATAGATAACTATCTATAGCAGCAAAATTCAAAACTCCAAGCTCCTCCAAATCATATTTCCCATTCGAAGGTTTAGCCGTAGGTTCTTTAAGATTGCCATCCATTAATGGAATTAATGCTTTTAATTCACTCCCAAAAAATAACCCTCTATATGATTCACTATAATAAAGAGGCTTCACACCTAAAGCATCCCTTGCTAGTAATAAAATTTTTTTATCAAAATCCCAAATTGCAAATGCAAAAATTCCGTTCAACTTTCTAAGCATTCCATCCACTAAATTTTCAGAGTTTCTATTTGAAAGATAAAGCTGCAAAAGCACTTCCGTATCAGAATTACTGCGAAAAATATGGCCTTTCTCTTTCAATTCTTCACGAAGCTCTAGGAAATTGTAAATCTCCCCATTGAAAACTAATATAACACCATCGTTTTCACTTTTCATCGGTTGATGGCCATGCACTGAAAGATCCAATATCGAAAGACGTGTATGCGCTAATCCCACACCACTATTAACATCCTGATACAATCCAGAATCATCGGGCCCTCTGTGGCTTAACAAAGAAATCGCCTTGGATAAATTATCCTCAGAAACTGAGTAACTAGGAACAGCAAAATAACCAGCTATCCCACACATAAATATTTACTTTCGTTTATCACTGGCTTCATCAATAGCATAATCAATTACCGAAATTAACCTAGTAATGCATTTACTCTCAGAAAAATTCTCGTTTGCAAAAAGAAATCCTCGCTCCGCAAGGGCAACTCGAAATTCATTATCGGTAATTAACCTTTCAATAGCACATGCAAGCGATTTACTGTCCTTTGGAGGGATAACCAATGCTTGATCATTATCGCTAATTAAATCAGGAATGGCCCCAACTTTAGAAACTACAACTGCTAATTTTGCTGCCATTGCCTCAATAACAGCGTTTGGAAAACCCTCGGCCCATGACGGCAAAACTAATATATCCGCTTTTTTAAGGAGAGATTCTTTCTCTTCCCCATCTACCCATCCAACAAACTCCACTATACGATTAAGTTCATTAGCATTAACAAAAGAATGTACTTTACCTTCAACATTTCCTCGTCCAGCAATAATTATGGAAAATTTATATATTTCAGTTAGACTTAAACATGCATCCAGCAAATCAAAAATCCCTTTATCCTCTTCAAGCCAGCCTAGGAATAAAAGCGTTGGAAATTTATTTTTCGATGGTTCAGATCGCATATTACCAATTGCTAAAAGTGATTGAGTTGCCGCCCAATTAAAAACAATCGGTGAATTATCATTTTTAAATCCTAAAATATTTGTTGAAAAGCGCTGCCATGCAGGTCCTTGACACAAAATATGAGTCGCTCCTTTCATAGCTAACTTAACCCAAAAATATTCAAATCGTGATCTTTTTACGTTATCAATTAATGCTCCCCCACGAGGGAATATCAATATAGGTATTCGTCTAAATCTAGCCATCCACGCCATTAATCCCTTTTCAAGAACGCTCAAACCAAGTGAAGTAAACAATATAATAGCATCTGGACGAGTCGACAAAAGCTTAGTTAAATAACGATAAAATTTGAAAAATGAAAGAAAAGCACGAATGATAAAATTGGGAGCTGGATTTGAAATTTGCGTGCTGTCGATCAAAATTAGGTCAAAATGATCTTTTATGGCAGATTCTTTTAATGTTCGACATGCCGTTACAACTCCACCAAAAACTTTAGAATTATCCTTAGGAAATGCCCCAACTATAAGTAACTTTTTCAATTAATAGATTAAATAATAATTTCTAATATAATTGATTCAATTTCTGTTCCACCATTAATACGATTTAATATTTCATAATTTATACCGTTCCATTTAAAAATGGTGGACTTTTCAACATCGCGATTATCAACCACAATAAGCATTCCATCATCGTGTAATGCTTTGGCTAGATTAGAACATGCTAAGCTTATTTGAGAAACTGTAAAGTAAGCTAAATTTAATATATTTGCGGCAATAACAATATCAACCTTATCTCTATTCCAAGCAGTGAAAATATCGTATTCTGTAAAAACTATTTTATTACTATTAAGCTTTACTAAGTCAGGATCAATTAACTGCGTGCTTTCTAATTCAATATGATTGGGAATTTTTTTTAGCAAATATTTTTTAATTATTCCGCACTTTAAATCGTTTACATAGAAAATAAAAAAGTCGTTTGTAACCAATATTAGATTATTATTTTTATCAAAAAAGAATACCCATTTGCCTATTATTTTATAAAATAGAGAAATATTTAAATCAGTTGCAAAGTATCTTTTATATTTTAACTGTGATTGTATATCTAATGTGGTGGTACCGATAGAAGCGCCAACTTCTAATATTACAGAATCATCAATATTAACTAATCTTTCTGATAGTTTAATAATAGTTTTGAGAAATCTATTAGAAGTAGTTGTCTTAAAAACACCAGAAAATTTTAAATTTGAAACAGCCCTGATATAATGTAACCGATTGCATCCTTCATCTAATATCTTACTAGGATTATATACGCATGGGAAATTGTTGGTCGGTATATATTTAAAAAAATCCTTATTTAATTTAATTGGAAATATCATTTTTGATATATTCACTTACAGGCCAGTAAAAGAAAGTTGAAAACACGAAATTCAGATCTAATAAAAAATATATTATTAAATATTTTGGATAGTCTTTTAATTCTTTTCTTATAATAATTTTAAATAATAATATTCCTAAATAAGACAGTAATATTAATGAACTTTTTAATAATAAAGAAAGAATAATTATAATTGATAATGCTATCGCAGTAATTTGCCTAAATAATAAATTTCTAACGTGCTTATTAAGCAAATTATATTTAATTAGTAATGATGGGAACAAGTAATTTCCTCTTAGTAAATCTTTTATAAACCTCCTATTATCCATGTAGTCTATAGTGTGATGCACTATACATGGATTTTTATATTTAATTAAGTAGTAACCCATATTTGCCATCCTTAAACTAAAATCAAGATCTTGACTCCTCTTAAAGCATGATCTCATTCCTCCATTCAAATCCCATAATTTTTTAGCGATGATAAAAAATCCACCCATTTGATAATCATATTCATCTTTATTTAAATTATACCTTAATTTTTTGCTTACACACTGATTGGCCACATAATTAAAATCATAAAAATCTGATGCCATATATACTTCGTCATTGAATTGGTTTCTTTTCAATATATCAAGTGTACTATCAACAATTATTTCCATATCTCCATCTATAAAAAATAAGATATCTCCTTTACTATTATTAGCACCAATATTTCTTGCTATGGCAGCATTCGGTTTTCCCCAAACTTTAAATTTTTTTACATTATTATAATTATTAACTATATTAATTGTTGAATCTTGAGAATTACTATCAACGTAGATAACTTCATAAAAATCGAAATTAGCAGCATCAATTAATTTATATATACTCGATAAAGTCTTATCGATAGTTCCTTCAACGTTCTTACCTATGATAATAAAGCTTATTATCATTATTCTAAAATACTTCTATATGGGGAGCAACCCGAGTCACTAATATAAATTTTATAACAATAATTAGTTATTAATAAAAAATGGAGCCCATAAAATATAAAATAATATTTTTTCTCCATTAATAACTTTGTAACAAAAAATAAAGAAGGAATAAGAAAAATATAATAATAATTGAAGAAGCGGTGTAAAATCAAATCTTGGCCACTAAAAACCCAAAATATTTGTCCTAATAAAGCTATCAATAAATAATTAATAATAATTTTATTTTTATAATTATGCCTTGCATATAGTAATAATATAAAATAAGTGAAATTTACCACTAAGGATAATCCGTAACCGCTTTCTGATATTCCATTATCTCTTGTTAGATAACTAGCATAACTTCCTGGCATAAAATCTAAAATGGGAATTAGAAGATCTAAAAATTGTGTTACATTTAATATAAATGCACTAATGTATAATAATATTAACTTATAATTATTAATATATACTTTCCCTAAAAACACTAAAGGGAAACTTGCTAATAAAATACTATAATGAAATAAAGACCCAAGTAATATTGCAATAATAGCTTTTTTATTCTGCCCATATATTCTGTAATGTACTGCTAGTAAAAAAAGATTTAGCGCTGGAGCTTGTCTAACAGCGTTAGAGGATATAAAAAAAAACCCTAATACAATATAGAAATATAAATATGCGTTGCTAAATTTTGATGTCTTTAAATAAAAAAATAAAGTTAAGTAATTTGCCACAGCAATTGTTAAATTAAACCACAAATAATTATCTGTATATCTGCTAAGAACGGATTCACATATAAGAGGAATTATCTCCGTTCTTTTATTAATATCTTCTAAAAAATATAGTAAATTATAATAGCTGTAAGCTTTATCTTGATACATAATCACATAATTAATTGTATCCTGACCTACTTGAAAATGGCGGAAACCCACAATAATTGTTAATAATACGAGATTAGCAAATAAGACAAAATTCACTATTTTATTATTTTTTTGAGCAAATAAAAGTGATATCGCTAACGGGAATAAATAAATTAAGTAAGTCAAAATTTTAATTTTTGAATAAATTTAGAAAATGTTCTTACCCCGTAGCGTATTAATAATCTCTTCAGCCTATAAAAAAAGGGTCTTTTTATAATTTCATTATTACAAAGAAAATATTTTGAATCTGATATATATATTATATTGTAATAACTTAAATTAGCTATTTTGCCATTTTCTATTCTCTCTAGTCCTTTATGATTAGTTTCTTTAGTAACGCTCTTTATATGACTATAATCATGGTTTTGGTGAACAGTTATTAATTCAGTTCCATCTATAACTGGAATACCCCTTTTGCCGAAATTGTATAATAACCAATTATCCCACCAACCTCTCCCAATTGCAAAATTTGGCATTTTTGGCATTGAATTTTTGGTGAATAAAAAATAATCCACACCAGTCTCTTGATGCAACAAACCTTCACTTTTTGCTTTTTTAATAAGATTATTATCCCAATTTGATTCAAATTTAACTAATTCCTTAAAATCTAAATCCCACCTTCTACCGGCTATTAAATAACTGGATATTCCTATATTCAAAATTCGATTGAATTCGGGGAATATAATTATATCCGAATTAATAAAACATAAATGATTATTACTTGATAATTCATATGCCTTAGTCCAGATATAACTTAATAACGGAGTTCCATAGTTATTAGTTTTATTGTCATCTACAATAATAACATTCTCTTGATTAAACTTTAATTTTCCTTTTTCACTATCATCAATAAATAATATTATTTCGCAATTAGGAACACTCTCTATCCAACTTAATATTGCATTCGTTTGAATTGTTTCATAAAGCCCTTCAAATTTTTTTGGTATACTAAAGAACGTAACCATCTTATTTATAATGAATATATTCTATGTTTTTTGCTAGTTTACTTTTATCAATCAATCTCCAAGGATCTATAAGCTTTATTTTACGTTTTGTTTTATTTAAAATATTTTTGAAATTCCCTATAGGATTTAGCAAAACAATTAAATTAGCATCTTTTATTGCTAAATCTAATTTTTCAAAATAATTAATTTTATTACCAAAAATTATTTTGGTATTCGATATTGCCTTAGAATCAAACACATTAATTTTATTTTTTAGTTTAATTAGACTCGCTAATAGCTTTATTGATGGGGACTCATCAACCACATTAGTATTTGGCTTAAAACTAAGTCCTAATATTGAAATAGTGCTAAACTTATTAACGTTTTTTATTACAACATTATATAAAAGTTTATCCTGCCTATTATTAATTTTTACTATAGTGTCAGTGTAAGTTGTATCTTTGATATATTTTTTATTTAAATACTCATAAGCTTTAATATCTCTAGGAAAGCAAGTCCCCCCAAAACTTAATCCTCCTTTCATAAAATACCGAGATATTCGATAATCCATTCCCAATGAGTTAGTAATTGTGTCAATATTAGCCCCATCTAGCTTATTAACTATATTATATAAATTATTTGCAAACGTAATTTTACTCGTTAAATAAACATTAAATGCAACCTTAGTTATTTCAGCATTTAATATGTTCATTTCTAAAATTTCAGGGCTATTATCTGTCCATTTGTTATATATTTTTCTTATTTTTTTTGATGCTTTTTCATTACTGCAACCCATTATTATCATTCCAGGATTCAAAAAATCATTAAACACACTCCCTAACGCTACCAATTCCGGACAATAACTTATAGAATAATGCTCGTGTTTTTTTAAATTAAAATTATTCTCAATATATGGTATAAAAATTTTATCAATTGAGTTAGGCATAACAGTTGATGATATGACTATATGATGTATCTGTTTTTTATCTACAATCGTTTTCGATATATCTTTCAAGCAACTCTTTACATATTTATTACTAAATTTTCCGTAAGTATCACTCGGAGTGCCAACTATAATAATAGTTATATTACTATTCCTAACAGCAAATCCAATATCTTCTGTAAAAATAATATTCTTAAAATTCTCTTTTAATGCTTTTTGAACTTTAGGCTCATCAACGGTAACTTTTCCATTTCCCAAAGAATTAATTACTTTTAAATTATTATCTACCCCTATGACTTTAAATTTTTTATGAATTAATGAAATTGCTAGGCACTGTCCTAATTTTCCAAGCCCTATAACTGATACATCTGCTTTCATTTATAGTATTAATATTTCTCTTGATACCATTCCACAGTTTTTCTTAATCCAGATTCTATATCAACGATTGGCTTCCATTTAAGTAGACTTATCATTTTTTCAGGATTTAACCCTTTAATTTTCGCTCCCGTAGGCTTACTTATGTCAAAATTGATATTACTATAGTCAAATATTTTGGATAAAATATTAACTATCTCCATAATTGAATTTGTTTTTCCACTACAAATATTTATGACATCGAATTCATTTATCGTTTCAATAGTTTTAAATATGCCGGTTACAGCATCATCTATGTAAAGGAACTCCCTTTTTGCTGAACCGTCTCCCCATACATTAACTGGATTATTCAACTTTTTGGCTTCTCTAAATTTCCTAATCAAGTCTGCTATCACATGTGCGCTTTGTTCATCAAAGTTGTCATGAGGCCCATACAGATTATTTAATATTACATGTGATCCAGAAATATTATATTCCTTAAAAAGACAACTTTGACCAAGCATCAATAATTTCTTTGTAAAACCATATGTAAGTACACTTTCAGACATTTTACCGTTCCATATATCAGCCTCCATCATGTTTTCCTTATTTCCTGGATACATACAAGATGAGCCTATTCCAATAAACATTCTTGGAGGTTTGTTAATGCATTGTTCAATAATATTGCTATGAATTTTAATATTATCTAAGAACACTTTTGTTTGTTCTGTGCTTATAAAGCCTAGCCCTCCCTGAACTGCCGCGCAGTGAATTATTAAATCATAATTATTTTTAAATAACTTATAGACCTCATTGTTATCTTTTAAATCACAATCTAAAGTCGAAACTGCATCGAATTTAAGGTCATTATTTTTTAAATAATTTGATATAGTGTAACCTAGAAATTTAGACCCACCAGTCACTAAAATGTTTTTATAATCCTTTGTTTTTAAAAAACTCATCAAATGTTTTTATAATATATTTAACTCTTGAGCTATCTGTGTCTTGATTTAAACCAATAAAAAAACCTGTTTTATGAACTATCTTTGAATTGGTTAATCTACCTCTTATAGTTATATATTTCTTATATCTCTTCATGAACGGTTGCTCTGCTAAATTTGATCCAGCAATTGGCCTATGATCAATTTTGTTTAAGCTGAGATGTTCCAATATTTCATTTTTAGTAAAATATTTGTTCTTCTTTACTAATATTGGAAATGCAAATGGGCTTAAGTACTCATTTTTATTTTCTGGAAAGAGAGTAAGATATTTATCATATTTAATTAGCTTGTTAAATATCTTAAAGTAAGACACTCGTCTTTTTTTAATAAAATTATCTAATTTTTTAATTTGATGTATGCCAAATGCAGCACTGATTTCTGTAGGTCTCAAATTTAATCCTAATTCAGGAAATAAAAATGTAGGGTGTATATCTGGGTTTTCAGAAATAATTTTTTTCTTATTTTTTTCGCTTATTTCTCTGATCCATCCATGTGCTCTAAACATTCTATGTATATCAGCAAGTTTTTCATTATTAACTGAAATCATTCCACCTTCTATTGTTATGATATGATGTGCAAACATATAACTAAACACAGAAACATCACCAGTGGTTCCTACTTTTTTACCTTTGAATTTTGCTCCATGCGCTTCACAACAATCTTCTATTACAATGATATTATGCTTCTTAGCTTCCTTATTAATTTTATCCATATTACAACTATGACCCATCAAGTGAACAGGTAAAAAAGCTAAAGTGTTTTTAGTTATGTGCTTTTCAAAACTATTTACACAAAGATTGTTTAAATCAATATCCACTAATACTGGCTTCAGGCCAACGATTATTGCCGGGAATAAACTCGTGCTCCATGTTACAGCAGGAATCAATATTTCATTTTTATTCTTGGTTGCTTTGTGAAACTTTAACCACATCATCGCAAGTAAAATCCCAGAAGTACCACTATTTACAAAAACAGAATGTTTTCTCCCTAACCAGTTTGACCAAGCTTTTTCAAACTTTAAGCACTTTTCCCCCATCACTACAAAGGTACTAATAAGTGATTCTATTCCTTCTAAAATCTCTTTTTCATCGATAGGCAATTCCTGTAATCTTATTGGATCACCACTCCTATAAGATTTACTTGGCAAATTGGCTTTTATTATTTTTTTTAAATCATTTTTATGATTTTTGTTCATATTATATTTCCAAATGCAGATGAGTATTGAAAATGCCTTAAACCTTCAACAACTTCCTTTATTCCCTGGTCTATCCCTACCTTAGCTTTATAACCAGTATCTTCTAATTTGCTATAGTTGACTTCATAATCTCTCTGATCTGGATCAGGTATACCCTTATCGGCATAATATATTTGAAAATCTAGATGCTCCTGAAATTTAAGGATTATTTCTTCCTTGGTGAAATTCCCTTCAGCAGAGCCTACGTTGTATGCTTCTCCTTTAACATTATCAAAATTATCGATCATATGTATATATGACTCAACAATATCCATTATATGAATAAAAGTTCTTCTAAAATGCTTATCGTATACTACTAGATATTTATTTTGAATAGCCTGCAGAATAAAATCATTTATCAATAAGTCTAATCGTAACCTTGGAGACAAGCCGTAAGCAGTGGCGAATCTGAAAGCCACGGAATTTTCTCTTTCAAGAGATAACTTTTCTCCAACATATTTGGTCACACCATATACTGATAAAGGATTTGGGGTCATTGACTCCAAACACATTTCTTCAACTTTTCCATATACACTACCTGTTGAAGCAAATAACAATATTTGGCTATTATCCAGATTTTGCACTATATTTCTTGTCCCATCGACATTTACTTCATTAGCAAGTTTTTCATCTTTTTTACAAGCAGGGGCCCCAACAATTGAAGCCAAATGTACAACAATATCCTTATCTTTAAGATTATCCTGTAATAATTTTTCATTTCGGATATCTCCATATACAAAATCAAATTTGTCGTCGAAAAAATGTGGTATTAATGAATTTTGTTTATACATCAAATTATCCAATACGGTCACATCATAATTTCGTTTTAACAGCTCAGGTATAAGTCGCGTCCCAATATACCCGGCTCCGCCAGTTACTAATATTTTCATTTATTTTGTTTTTCTAAAGAAAGTAAACTTCTAATTAAGTGAATTTCTTTTTGTTCGAAGCTCTTAATAACTATCATTAATATAAAATAGATTAAAACACAAATAATTATTTTTAATAATAGGTTCAACAAATTGATTTCTAAATCTATTAACAAGATTAAACACATTGATAATGAGCTAAATAAAGATTTAGCTAAGAATATGAAATCTAATTTTATTGAAATCAATTTTTTAGCAAGTACATATGTAGAAAAAAAGACGAACAAGTACGTAGTGAGCGTAGAGATCACAGCTCCTTGTAAATCAAGTATCGGAATCAAAACAAAATTTAAAAATATATTCATAGGTAGCGCTAGTCCCCATATATATGCTAAATACTTAGTTTTTTTATTGAGCAATAAAATTTGATTAATTGTATTATAAATACCAAATATAAAAAAACTTGTTGTTATTAATGGGATTAATGAACTACCGCTTGAAGCTATATCATCATTGGTAAAAATAATTAATAAATCTTCAGATATAATATAACTACCAAATATCATAGGAATACATATTAACATATAATATTTTAAAGTGTATTGTATGTGAGTTACTACTTCACCGATCTTTCCTTCATCATAAAGTTTAGAAATAGAAACTAATATTATATAATTTAGGAGAACACTTGCCATTTTAGGAATACGACCTATCGTAATACATGCTGCAAATATCCCCAATGGTACAATTCCTAAGATATGATTAATAATAAATCTATCGGTTAAATCCACTATCCATAAGCTTAAACTAGCAGGCAAATAAGGAAGCGAATAAAGTAAATACTTTTTAATTAATTTAAAATTTGGAATCTTTATTCCATTTTGATTAATAACGATATATAAGTAGATCATATTTGTTACTAACCCAGTTATAAGAAACACTATAATCATCCCTTTTAAACCAAAACCGTAATAAAGCGAAATCGCTATCCCTATTAAACCCATATAAGCATCAGTTATTCGTATTATTGACCTCGATTTTGTTTTACCATTAATTATTAACATCCGATCTAAAACTGGTCTCAATGTTGTAATAACTAAATACAAAGAACATGCATATACAACGTACAACTGATTATCGAAAAAATGCCTTGAAATATCATCAGCAAATAAAATTAAAATAGAACTAAAAATAATTGTTACCAATAATTTAAATAAGATAACGGAAGAAAAGGCCTCTATCACAGTGTCTGGATTTTTCTCGCCCGGCAAAAAACGACTAAGTGCAACTGAAAGGCTTAAACCCGTGAAAGGCATAATTAGTGAAGTCAAAGTTATAAACATAGTCCAAACACCATAATCATTTACATTAATTTGCTTTGTAATAATTGGTAAAGTTACAAAACCAATAGGCATAATTAAAAGCTCCGCCCCTGAATTAATTAGCGTATGATATGCAGTTCTTATGTAAGACTTCTTAATTTTCTTAATGTAATATTTCTGCTTTTAAACTACTTAAACAATCTGGAAATTTTATTTTAGCTTCAAGCGATTTAAATGATTTAAAAATCACTGATTTTTCAGATTTGTTGAAATATTCAAACAATTTCATTATACAAATAACATTTGTATTTCTATTTTTATTATTAAAAATGTAGTGGAGACTATTAGAATGAGCCATTATTATATAATCATAATTATGATTTATTAAAAGCTCTGCTGGTATTTCACTGGATATATGATTTAAATTATCAAAAATATTACTGGACAATTGATAGCTATCGTTAGGATGAAACTTTACAATAATATCTTCTGCTTTGTACTTTTTACTTAGAAAATGCAGTATGTCTTTCCATAATTTTAAAGCACCCTTAGTACAAAAAATATTTTTTGATTTTACCGGCAATAGTAATACTTTTATATTTTTGATATCGTAATTATCTAAAAACTTTATACTCAATGTTTTATCTGTAATAATCTCACTTATAATAGTTATATTATTTTTATTAAGATAATCCTCACTGATTTTGCCATATGAAGTCTTTTGATAAGTGATATAAGTTATCTTGATCCCATAATTAAATTTAACTAAACATGATTTATAACGATCAACAAAAGATTTTTTCTGGTAATTAAAAACGTAATTTCTTACATCATAAAATGAAATCTTATTTCTTTTGCTTAATTTCTCTATTAAATATAATAATCCAGGATAATAATGTGAAAAATATAAAATATTAAGCCCTGCACAGTCACAAAAATATTTATTAAATATATAGTTTTTATTTAGTTTAATATATAAATTCTTAAAAATATTTTTTAAGGCATAGTCGCATATATTGTTTAAATCCAATTCAATAATATTCTTTTTTTCTACATTATAATACTTCGTTAGAAATTTAGTTACGGCATTGATGACTGTGACAACTTTAGTGTTTTGATCAATATAATGAAGTGCAAAAGGAATTTGCCCTACTGAAGTACAAAAAATAATGTCATATTTTTTTAACAAAATATTATTTAATTATTCTTTTTAGAACTGATTTCTGGCACATCTCTTCCGCTAGGTCTTTTAAGTAATCAAAATTAAGCCCACTTTTTATCGCAAGATCTAATATTGAGTTTGAACCATCACAATAAAATACTAAATATTTAAGAGCCTTTAAATAGTCATCTGTTATTCCTCCCAATGTATTATGTAAATTATATTTGGATAAAAACGGCTCTCCCTTAATTATACTATTTTGATATATGCAGTCGGTTTCAAATATCTTTACAATTTTCTCTAAAATATTAATTGCCTTAACTAAATGATCGAAGCTTATAAGTTTTTTGTTATCAAGAGAGGTATGGTATTCGTTATAATCTTCACAAAATAAACTACCTACAGGCAATCTATAACCTATCGAATTATATTGCCTATCATCGCTTTCTCCTATGGTAAAATCTCTAAATGATATATTCTGATCAGTTAATTCATAATTATTTAATACATATTTACATACACGATTCACTAATTCTTCTCGATCAATACTAGAATGATAAACAAGAGATTCTTTATTTCCTAATCTGTCTAATATTAGTCCCCCCTTCAGATGAGATTTAAGATAATCGCCATGCAAATGTAAATATGCTACTGATCCAATAGTCTCTGGACATAATATAAATCTATAAGTGTATTTTCTATTTTTTATTTTCCTGATTCTATTATAAAGGATGCTCAAACAGATTGGTCCTGATAGTTCGTTTATGGCCATTGACGGATGACAGGTATACGACGAAAACATTATCTCCTCATCTGACTCACCTTTAATAATACAGTCAGATAGGGTTAAAGATCCATCAAACAACTCAGTATCTAATACTACTTTGTAATCACCATCCTTTAATGATTGAAATTCGTTGTATGTTAAACAAAATCCAAAATTTTCTTTATAATAACTTGTAACATAAGGAATAGCATCTGGTATATCTGAGCGATAATGTAAATGCTCAATCAGTTTATTCTTACTTAATTTTCCTTTGAAACTTTTAGAATAACCAACTAATCGAAGGTTGTTTTCATTAAAATCCAATAAAACGGAGCCGTCGGGATTAAATACTTTAGCCTCATTCACCTTCCATTCTTTTGGTATTGTCCAATCTAAAACTTTTGTACCTGTGGGAATTTCAATAGTATTTAATGGAATTAATTTAGATAAGATCTTATGAGTTTTTCTAACTCCATCCCCAGTAATACTTCTATCTAATGGCCATAATTTATCAAATAATAACTCAATTGTTTCTAATTCGTTCATTACAATGATAGATTTTTGTTTAAATTACTGAAACTATCTTTGAATAAATATTTGTAGTTAAACCATTTATAAAATTGAACAGCTGCTTCATGTTGTTCTTTGATATTATATTTTAAATTATATCCATAATCTTCCATATAATGACTAAAGTGATATTCAATTATTTTAGCTTCTTCCTGAGTTAGTCTCTCATTCCACCTGCCAACATTTTTATCACTTATTTTTTGAAAATTTTCTCCCTCAAAATTGTTTCCAATCGTACTTTTTCCTAAAACAGTTGGGGTTAAGAAATTTTCAGTATATTCCACTCCTAGAAAATTTGAAATATTTCGCATTACTTCCTCCGAATCTCTGCATAAATCTTCAAATTTAACTATTTTATATCTATCTTCACCTAAAATATTCTGATTTATTTTAGCTGATTTAAAACCCTGCGTGTATCTATTTATTAAGCTAAATAAGCTATGCTTTTCTGATTCACCAAATAATTGATAATGTTTTTTGCTTCCGGATTTTAGAGAAGAATAATTATCTCTTGGATCTCTTATTAACTGTATAAATTTAGATTCAGGAAATAATTCTGCTAATTCTATTGAATATATTTCCAAGCTAGTTTCTTTCACTAAAATCCATTTTTTATTTCCGCTATCCACATTAATAGTTTCATGAAATGAGTTTAGTAATGTTATAAATATATGTTTTATTTCATTTAGTTTATTTCTGTTTAAATTACTAAAGAAAATATTTCTCATCAATTTCAAGTCTACTACTTCATCTAAATTTAGTATATTTTCATTAAATACTCTTTTCAAATTCAAGAAAATTACGTTCTCTAATCGTTCAATTTGCTCATTTGTAGTTTTATTGTTGTTTATATATTCTGGAAAATATCCATAAAATATAGAAAGGTCCGTTGGAAATACGGATAATTTTTCATGCCCGTCAAATAAATCAGCGAACATTGTTGTTCCGCATTTTCTATGTCCGCATATAAAAATAATATTCGTACTCATAAATTAATTTTTCAAATTTTTAAATATTGATTGATTTTCATTTAATAATTTTAAATAGCACTTTCGAACAATTTTAGCGTCATACAGTGCATTATGCTTATTTGCATCACTACTTTTACAATATTCTTCTCTATTAATTTTTGGATTAATACCTGCCATTATAAACATTGTATCAAGGTCTATATGCATACGATGATTTATATAATCAGGCAAACATTCGCTAAAGTGAAAATATTTCCTATGAGTATGTAATGAGTGATACAATTGAAATATTAAAATGATATCTGTCGCCTTACCTGCAGAAACAATTATGACATTTTCACCATTTGAATATTTTTTTAAAAAATTATCTACTTCAATACATGCTTTGTAAGAATTTAAACTTTTTCTTTTATCAATTTTACTAATTACATTTTCGTTAACCCAATGACTTATTTGACTATCTTCATAATCATTAAGTGTTAAATATAATTCATTTCCGTCAAGAGTTACTAAACCCAATGATACAAGGGTAGTTATTGAATGTTCTCCAGTATACTCGCAATCTGCAAAAACAATTTTCAATCTTAATTGGCTACTGCTATGGCTCTAAGAGTATATTTACTACTCGGCTCTTTTATTCTTGATATACTCATAACTTTAAAACCAGCTCTTTGGATCAATAATACCATGGAAGGTACAGTGAATATGTGATGATGCTCTATAAAAAATTCTTCACGATTATAATTATCAGAATCTAAAAAAGCTTGATCACCATCAGGTAATTCAATGTAAATAAAACCGTTTGAAGTTAAATCACGTTTGCAACTTTCTAGCAAATTTACTGGATGTTCAATGTGCTCTAATACTTTATTTAAAGTTATAATATCGAATTTCCTATCCCAATTAATATCTCTATAGTCTTGATCTATTGCTTCAATAGCTAATTCATTTTTAACATGATCAGCAAATCGTTTATCTGGTTCAATTGCGACACATGACCATTTTGTTTTTTCCTTTATTTTTCCTAAAAAAACACCAAGACCACTTCCTATATCCAATAAACTTAAATCATCTAGATCAACGAAATGCATGTTAGCATAATTAATAACATAATCTACTCGTTGTAGGTTGTCTGAATCTGTTGCATTTAAATTCATTATTTTGTCATATTTATCCTTAATTCCTTTGATTCCACCATACGTCATATCTACATAATCAGCTTTATATAAAGATGACAGATCCATTGAACAAATTGATAGAAAATGCCCACATATCTCACACCTCCATATTTTACGGTTGTAATCGCTAAAACCAAAATCTGTTTCTCCAATTGGCTTTTCTTCGTATGTGTACTGGCAAGTAAATTCTTGATTGTTTGCACAACATGGACAGAATTTTAGAGTATTTAGAATTTCCATTAGTTTTGCTTCAACTTATGCTCAACTTTTTCCAATTGTTCATCGCTATCAAGCCAAGTCACAATTAATAAATTTTCATTTTTACAGTAATTATGAAATTGAGTTTCCTTGCCAAACTCTACTAAAAAGACAAAAAAACGTTTAGACTTATTATTTTTAATTAAAACTCCCCTCAATCCGAATGAGGTTAATCTACCATTCAAAGAAGGGGTCGCATAAAATCCCCAATCCTTTTTAGCAACATCATACTCAGCACCTGAACTTGTTAAAAACGTTACCTGTTCGTCATCTTCGAGAATAATTCTTCCACAATCTTTTATTATTATATCATTTTTTTCCCCAACGATGAATTCTCGAGGTTTATCATTATTATTAATTTTCATGTCCAATTCCAATCTTCGATTAAAAAATCCCGAATTTTCCAAGTTCCATGATCTTTATACCAAATATCCTTATTTCTAAATGATTCAATAATAATAAAAAATTCTTTAACTTCAATTCCCATAAATTTGCATATCTTTTCTATATCGTCTTTTGGCATACAATCTCCTTGGCTTTTTACTATATTTACTGCTTCGTCTCTTGTTATTCTTCCATTTCGTATTTCAATAGAAAGATTATCAAAAGAGCGTGTGCAACCAAATTTATACCATTTTATATAGTGATGAATGGATATAAAATCATCATCTATATCAGCGTAGTCATAAATACCTGTACGTGCTCCATTAGGGTTACTTTTAAACCCATTTAATTTAGCAACATCTCTCGTTGTTTCGACATCCCACTCAAAATAATACCCCAAAAAAATAGCAAGAACTCCTTGCTTCTCTAACTCATCTAAGTCAGGCCCAAAATATGCATTCATTGATTTTCTTGTTAGCGTGTTATCAATCCAGTCTTCTGCCGTTGTTCCGTGAGTTACACCGAATTTTTTAAACCAGTTTTTACTTAAACGAAAACCCATTCTTTCTTCACTTGGATCCCCATATTCAAATGCAGAATTTTCTCCCCATATCACTAAAGGAATTTCATGCTTTAAAGCAATCTTTAAAGGAATATTAAAAATTGCCATGTGCATTGGTATAGCCGGAGTTCCAAATCTACGCAAAGCACTTAACATAAAATTTTTTTCTACCTCGGGATTAATAGAATAATGAATATGATCAACACCAAGCCGAATTAGATTATCTAAATTCTCTTTACCTATGGAGGTCTGCCCAGGGGGCTTCCATGTTACGCACAAAGGGCTCAGCCCTTTTTCTAAACATTTTACTACCTGCCAAGTACTATCCTTACCTCCACTGACTGGAATTAAGCAATCATATCCGTCACTATTCAATTTTGCATTTTGTATGACATCATCAAATAATTTTTCACGATGCTCCCAATCTATCTTTTCTCTAAGCTCAAAATTACGACATGCACTACAAACTCCTTCAGCATCTATAATAATGCCCGGGCGAGTTTCTGGTAAAATACATTTTTTACAGTATTTCATTTTTAATTCTTTTCTAAAAATATTCGCATATTAATAAAATTGAATATAAATTTACTCATATGATTTTCAATTGGAAATCGATTGAAAAGTTTTTCTATTTTATCTCGGTTTATAATCTGGAAGATCTCTGCTTTTGTATCTAATAAATACGATCTTACATCTGAATCTTGAAGATCGATCATAGAATTAATGGATGCATTAACCCCCTTCTTACGCCGGTCAAGCCGTACTTGATCATTCAATATTCCTTTCATTGATTCCCTTAAAACATATTTACCATATCCATCACGAATAAGATGTTGTGATGGAATAGAATATGCAAAATTGAATAGTTTTGAATCAAGGAAAGGACTACGATTCTCAATTGAATAACACATTGAGTTGAGATCATCCTCATGTAATATCACTGGCGTAGCCTCATGAAATAACTCATTCATCATTCGATTGCGCAGTATGTTATTCGTATATTCTTCCTCATTAAAAGCCTCATTAAAATCTTTGACCATATATTGTGCAATTTCACTACTACCATCAAATATATGCTCCCTATAATCTGGATTATCTATATATAATTTAGGATTTTTTAATACGGGATTTCTAATAAATTTTCCAATATGATTTTTCCAATCAATTAGATATTTTTGAAAATCATTTCTATCTTTTACTTCATTTAAATGAAGCAAAAAATGGTCATAATAACCAGTATACAACTCATCGGCAGAGGTTCCTGAAAATGTAACTCTATAGCCAGATCGACTTATTGCCTCTGAAATTAATGAGTGTACATAGAAGGTAATTGTTGCAATAGGAGCATCGTGGTAAGAGATCAATTTCTCAAGCCGCGGCAAGGCTTCTATCTTTGGAATATCTAAAAGATTATAAGGACAATCTACATCGCGAACTGTTGCCATTATATTATCTTCCTCATTGTAACGCTCGTCCGAATCTATAATAGAAAAAGTCTCAAGCTTAGCATTAAATTCTTTTCTCGCAATTGAAACAAGTGATGCTGAATCAACCCCTCCACTTAAACAAAATGCCAAAGGCACATCTGACCGCAATCGAATTCTAACGCTCTCAAGTAAATGCTCTCGCGTTCCTTCAATTGCTTCTTCTAATGACATACTTTGATTAATCTCAGATTTGGGAGACCAGTAACGTTCAGGGCTATTAATTCCTGCTGGTGAAACAAGCATACTTTGAGCATATCCGAGCTGATGTACCCCTTGAAAATAAGTTTCCTCATTTTTATATAGTGACTTATATCCGTGCACTAAATGGCGCATCAAATGCCTATGATTCACTTCAGTTTTATATCCTAAACTTTTAAGGAATTTGATTTCAGAGCCAAAATAAAATCCATTATCATTATTAACATAATATAATGGCTTTTCTGCAAAACGGTCTCTTGACAAAAATAATGTCTTTTCAGTTGAGTCATAAATTGCAAATGCCCACATCCCTTCGAAATGCTTAACACATTCTTTTCCGTACAATTTGTAATAATTCAAAAGGACTTCGGTATCTGATTTCGTCGTTAATTTAACGCCTTCATCAAGTAACTTCGCTCTCAATTCTAAGTAATTATATATTTCTCCATTAAAAACAATTGTGTATCTACCATTTGTAAATGGTTGGTTAGAACGTGATTCAAGATCAATAATACTTAAACGAGAATGCAAAAGTGCAATTTTACAATCGCCAAACAAAAATGACTTAAATGATTGATAGTCCGGCCCTCTATTATTCATTAACGACAATGTTGCATAAATTGCATCGTCACTTGGTGCGTTTTTACAAAAAAATCCTGCTATACCACACATATCAATTATTCAAAATGGGCTAACGTAAAAGCTTCTCCGCCTGCAATAGGTTTGGTTAGTCTCTTTCCACAAATCATGTGTTCCTCCCCAGGTTTCATTCCTATTCTCGGCCTAATCCATACAAGATCCTCCCATTCCACTACTTCACTAGCTGCAATATCATGAGCTGCCGCTATAGATCGACGTGCCGAAAATTCGTTCGACTTCTCTGCATCTTTAATACTATCCAAATTATAACCTAATAAAGCATCTGCATCTTTAATTGATTTTACCATTACTCCGAATTCATAAGGATCAGCAGAGAGTTGATGATCTCTGAAGCTGGAAAAATTTTTATCTAGAGTAAAATGTTTCTCAATTATTCTCGCCCCGGCTGCAACTGCAATTTCGGCTGCCTTAATACCTATTGTATGATCAGAGTAACCAACCGTTACTCCTGGCACTTTCAGCCGCTCGATAGTTCTTAAATCAGCCTGATCCAATGGTGTTGGGTAGGATACAACACAGTGCAGCAATCCAACCCCGGGATCTTTAAAACCATATTTTTCCCAAGCACTTCTGAAAAAATTAATTAATTCTTTAATATGTTTTATGCCGCCTAAGCCCATAGACACTATAGCCGGTTTTCCTGTCATTGCCACCCTGTCAAGCAAAGGGAAAAAATCATTATCTCCTGAAGCTATTTTATATGCAGGAACTAAGGGGTTAAGCCAATCTACTGATTCTAAATCAAAAGGAGTCGACATAAAAAGCACACCATTTTTTTTTGCTATAAGGGATAAGTCCTCAAATTGTTTACGAGAAAAACTAAATTTTTTGAGCTGCTTCATTCGATCCAGGTCCTTCTTCGAAACAAGCTTGTCAGGCACTATAGATTGAAATTTTACTGCGTCTGCCCCTGCTTGAGCTGCTGATTTAATCAATTCACATGCCACATCGAAACTGCCTTCATGATTATTACCAATTTCAGCAATAATAAATATTTTATTGTCAGTGTTATTTTCGCCTATTTGCATTTCACTATAATTTCATCCCACCATGATAGTGGAATATATACGATGACTGGCAAATATTAAATCCCTGCTTAACATAGCTCCTCATTGATGGAATATTTGTTACTTGAGTGCCAACTAACATGCGTTGCCATTTATCTAAATGATTAGCAGCAAAATTTATCATCACCCCTGCAAGCCCTTTACCCTGATGCAACTTATCGATAGCAATCAAATCAATAATTAGGTTTTTATCTTTTAATATTAATTGAAGAAAACCAACTATCTCAGTCTTGTATTTTAATACCACCATGTAATCTCCTCGAATTTTTTTAAAAAAATTACCAGCCCATTGGCGTTTAATATCATTCGCAAACTTATCTGAAATGAATGGATCAAGATGAAAACGAGTATACTTAAAACTTGTAGCAGCTATTTGCTCAACTCTTTGAGCATTCTCAGGTTCTGCGAAATCAATCTTATAATTCTTAGGCACTTGCAAGTCATACAATAGACCAGAACTAAATCTGTCTAATTGTACGTTAGTATCAATAAGATGAAATCCAAATTTTTCCAAACGGCCGATGGAAATAATATTCTGGCAATCAGCTTTTGCATAAACAAATCCATCATTTCCCCGAGCAAAGTCTTTTTCCTCTAGATGATTTGTATCACTAACCATCCAAGCAGGTTTACCTATAATATCAGAAATAAATGGATCTCTCTTTAGCATTTCCAGCTAATTAATGTTTATACGTGAATAAAAATCCTTGTACCATTTGATATAATCTAAGTATCCCTGATCAAGAGGAAATTTCGGATTGTACCCGATGAGTTTTTTTGCTTTTTCGATTGATAAGGTTCCTCTATCTGGTGTTAATTTGTCCTTCGGCTGATACTTAATATTCAAATTAGGGAACTCATTCTTCATTATTTCAACCATATTTGATAATGATCTCCCAGCCCCATAAGTGATATTAAATATTTGATTCTTTGCATTTTCATTCTCGATCACATTTTGAATCCCTCTCACTAGATCCCCAATATATGTGAAATCCAATTGATCTGATCCGTCTCCATTCAAAATGATCTCTTTTCCGGTTAAAGCATTTTCAATAAATATTTGCCCAACACGCCGGCTAACACATCTCTCCCCATACAAAGCTGAAGGTCGTACAATAGTATATGGCAGATCAAATACTTGATTATATGCAATGACTAATTTCTCTCCACCATATTTCAAGGCACCGTAAATGCCTAAAGGCTCACATGCGGTTTCCTCATCAACAACACTCTGTTTAAAATGTCCATAAACCATACTTGATGAAAAGAATACAAAGTGCTCTACACTTTCTCGTGAAGCATCTAGTGCATTCTCCAATGTGCGCATACTATGGTCAAATGTGTTATAGGGATCCTTGTTAGACTTGTTTGCATGGGAAACTGCCGCCAATTGTACAACAATTTGCGGCTTTAAATCTCGAAAATACTTACTTAATGCATGGTAATCCCTTGCATCTTGTACATATAGTGGAATCCCAGCATTACGAAGTAAGTCTTGACGCTCTTGCAATATCTTCAAATACAACAAACGGTTATCCGCTTGTTCTGATGCTGATGAAAAATTCATCAAATTATTTATTCCAAGACTATCTATTATTGATGCTTCTGCTCCTAAAGAATTTAGATGTAAGGCTAAATTATGGCCAATAAAACCCGAACCGCCTATTAATAAAACTCGCTTGTTTTTTATCGAATTAACATTCATTTTAAATCATTAATCACTTTTACTATTGCATCTGAAATATAAGCGGCATCGCTTGTATCCAAATGCGGGCCTGTCGGCAACGCAATCGACTGGTATGCAATTTTTGCTGCTTGTGGAAATAGCCCATTATCATATCCATATTTCTCACGGTAATATGTCAATTCTGGGATTGGACGAGGATAATAGATACTTGTTCCTACACCCATTGATTTTAAACCTTCTATAATTTCAATCCGCTTACTTTTCAAACTACCCTCCAAAACAATACTTTTACAATAATAACTACTCTCAAAATTTTCATTGGTACTTTCAAATTGGTGTATTTCTGAAATTCCAGAGAGTCTTTCACTTAAAACTTCATAATTTTGTTTTCGCTTCTTCAGAAAGCCATCAAGACGACCAACTTGAATTGTACCAATAGCAGCCTGTAATTCATTCATACGATAATTATATCCCAATAAATTCACATCATATTGACCAGGTATTTTTCTTTCTGCATGCGTACGATCAACACCAAAAGCACGCTGCAGTGATATCTTATTTAGAATATCATCGTGTTTTGAAAGTACTAATCCTCCCTCGAGGGTAGTTATATGTTTAACCGGGTACATAGAAAATAAACCAATATCTCCAAGTAATCCGGCGTGTATTCCTTTGTACTTTGAACCAAAAGCTAAAGCACAGTCTTCAACAACAAATAAATTGTGCTTTTTAGCAATTGAATTTATTCGATCCATATCTACAGGCATACCTAAATAATGAACAAGAGATAGGGCTTTTGTTTTTGAAGTAATTAATTCTTCTATTCTTTCTATATCTATGTTTCCAGTTGAAATCTCTGAGTCAACAAAGACAGGTTTAGCCCCAACAAATTCTACAGCATGAGCTGTAGCTACGTGGCTCATAGCAGGAACAATCACCTCATCTTCTGGGCCTAATCCGATACAGAAATAGGCTAAATGCAAACCTGCTGTACATGAAGAAGTAGCAATTGAATTTTTAGCCCCAGCAAACTTTGCAAAGGTCTCTTCAAACTGATTTATTCTTGGCCCATGAACTAATATATGATCATTCAAAACTTCTTGAGCGACCTCGCGTTCTTCATCGGAAATCATAGGCCTAGCAAAAGGGATGTTCTTCATATTAATTGTTTTTCTATTGGTTTTACAAAAACTTTCTCATTCGTTTTTATTGCTTCTTCGACGGCAAAACATACTGCCATCGTTCTTAATACATCTTTAGTTGTATAGTCCATAAGTTCTTCTCCAATTATTTCATTCAAAAACTTTTTAAGTAATGCTCCTTTAGCAACTCCTGGATAATTTGTTTTAATTTGTTCAGAACATTTTTCAGCAGAACGACTTTTTATTAATCGAGCATCAGGGAAATCATTTATAAACGTTGCATTTGTTCCATAAACATTAAGTGCATGAAAATGAGGGTGAACACATCCAAAATTAGCATTTATTTTTGCACAAACCCCATTATCTAGCTGCATGAGTGTACTGACAAAATCGGGAAATTTAAAATTAGATCCACTTGTCGCAATCCGGTTGGCCAAAACATATACATATTCAACTTCAGCACCTGTTAACCACCTAACTAAATCTACCATATGAACACCCCCGCCCAAAAACACTGAATAATAATCAGCCTCACCTCTCCACCCCTTAGTAAGCTTTTCAATACGCCCATAATTATAATCCGCTTCTATTGAATAAATCTCTCCCAACTCTCCTGAATGTATTCTAGCTCTTAAATCTAAAAAACGAGGAGAGCATCTGAGTATTAAATTTGACGATATTTTAAGCCTTGGTTTCTGTTTATGAGCAGCAACTATCTTTTTTGCTTCTTCCAAGAAAAGACAAAGCGGCTTTTCAACAAAAACATGTTTATCCTTCTCAATCGCTTCTAATATTTGTTGGGCATGGTCACTATCATAAGATGCTATTGATACTACATTGATTTTTGGGTTTCTAAGGACATCATATGCATTATGCGTAGTAGCTAAAGAGGGGTATCTTGAACTTACTTCAGCTAGTTTTTTAGGATTAAAATCGCATATTGTAGTGACGTCAAAAGAAGGGTGTTCATTATATGCTAGTATATGCTGCTCCCCTACACCTAGCCCTATGACTCCCCCTTGCAATCGCTGCATCATAAATGAATTAGCTTTTTATTAATCTCACTATATAGTTCAGCTAATTGGTAGCAATTTAACTTTAATAAGCTTTCTCCATAGGTTTGAACTAAAAGCTTAAAACAATCCAAATCATCTTTGGTGTCAATAGCCATAGACATTTCGGACAAAGATTCTTCTTCGCTTAAATTATTTAGTATTTTGAACTCCTTATCGTTACGATAAAAAAATTGTGTTACGTGTTCCCGATCTGAATCGCTTACCATACGAGCATAATTAGCTTTCAAGCTTTCTGCTTTTAATATCTCAACTGATTGTCCTTTGGGGTAAGAACGTGGAAATACATTAGTTAATAGATCAAGATTTCTATCCATTTTTTTTATAAATTTTTTAATCAAAAAACCATCTATCAAAGGACTGTCAGCACTAATGCGAACTAATGCATCTAAAGAATAACTATTTATTATATCAATAAATCGAGAAACTACGTTCAAATGACTTCCGCGATAACACTCTACACCATATTGCGAACAAAAATCAAAAATCTGCTGGTCTACATCCTCTTTTGAGGTAGCAACAATAATAGGCAATCCTAAATCTGCTAAATTTAATCTATCTAAAAGATATAGCAAAATCGGCTTACCCTCCACTTCCATAATGACTTTACCAGGAACTCTACTTGAGCTCATTCTAGCCTGAATAACTACTGCGATTTTCATCTGGAGCGGAATTGAGAAATCAAATTTTTATATTAAACATAGTATATAATTGTTTATGCTTTCCACAATTGGCCCGGCTTAGTCGGGTATCCAGCTAAAGCGTTTCGAGTATCTATTATTAATGGTACCCAATCAATTAGTTCCTGGTAATTAATTCCGTTATGATTGGTACTTATTAGTATAGCATCAAAATTCATTAAGTTTTCCTTTGACCATTCAACCGATAACATATCCTTCCATTGAGAGTATTCTCTAGTTGGCCTAATTTTTGGAATGTGGGGATCATAATAAGCAATTTTTGCTTTAAATTTATTAAGTATTTCCATCAAAGCATAACTTGGAGACTCCCGGTCATCATCAACATTAGCTTTATATGCTAATCCAATAATAAGAACTTTGCTTCCATTCAACGGCTTTCCGTGACTATTCAAAGCCTCCGATACACAATCTACGACGCGCCTAGGCATAGCAGTATTAATTTCTCCTGCTAGTTCAATAAAATGAGTATACTGACCATATTCTCTAGCCTTCCAAGTGAGATAAAACGGATCAATTGGAATACAATGGCCTCCCAAACCAGGGCCAGGATAAAATGGCATATATCCGAAAGGTTTGGTCTTCGCAGCCTCAATTACTTCCCATACATCAATGCCCATTGCCGCATAAACACCTTTGAGCTCATTAACTAAGGCTATATTCACACTTCTAAAAATATTTTCTAGCAATTTTGCAGCTTCAGCAGTTCGACATGACGAAACAGATACTACCTTCTCTACTGCATTAGAATAAAGCTCTTTGGCTTTTAGTTGGCAAGCAGAGGTATACCCTCCAACTACCTTTGGGATTCGTGCTACATCACTATCCGGATTTCCAGGATCCTCACGCTCTGGAGAATATGCCAAATGAAAATCAGTCCCAGCTGTTAAATCAGATCCCTCTTCCAATATTTTTCGAAGATCCGTGTCAGTGGTTCCAGGATATGTAGTCGATTCGAGCACAATTAAAACGCCTGCTTTCATATAAGGAGCTATTGACCGTGCAGTTTCTAATACGAAAGAAATATCTGGCTCATTATTTTTTCCCAGTGGTGTAGGAACACATATTAACACAGCATCTACTTCCCCAATTCTTTGGAAGTCTTCAGTAGCTTCCAATTGGCCATTTTTTATTTGTGATTGAATGCTTTTTGAGCTGATGTGTTTAATGTATGAATCCCCATTATTAATGGACTCTACTTTTGATGGATCTAAATCAATACCTAAAACATTAACCCCCGATCGAGCAAATTGTAATCCCAGTGGTAATCCAACATAACCCAAACCAATAATAGCAATTTTTTTATAATCTTTCATAAGAATATAAGAACTTATCAATATAACGAAAATACTTTGTTTTAAAGTACGGATTCAAAGTATTGTATTGTTTTTTTCAATCCTTCATCTAGTTGAACTCTTGGCTCCCAGTTAAGTGCCTTTAAAGCTAAAGTGTTATCTGGTTTTCTTTGCATTGGATCATCAACAGGTAAGTCTTCAAAAATTATTTTAGACTTACTATTAGTAAGATCAACCACCTTTTTAGCTAATTGCAAAACTGTAAACTCATGATGATTCCCTGTATTAATAGGCCCAATTACTCCCTCCTGATTCATCATCCTAATCATTGATTCTATTAAATCATCAACATAACAAAAAGATCGAGTCTGATTTCCATCTCCATAGACAGTAATGTTTTTTCCCCTTAGTGCTTGAATAATAAAATTAGATACAACCCTCCCATCGTCTATCATCATTCGAGGACCGTAAGTATTAAAAATTCTCACCACTCTAATGTCTACTTTATTTTTTCTATGATAATCAAAAAATAATGTCTCTGCACATCTTTTGCCTTCATCATAACAAGCTCTAGGTCCTATTATATTTACATTACCGCGGTAATCCTCTGACTGAGGATGTACCTCGGGATCTCCATAAACCTCCGACGTCGAAGCCTGCAAAACTCTTGCATCAATGCGTCTAGACAATTCCAAAGCATTAATAGCACCAAGCACAGAGGTTCGTATTGTTTTGATTGGGTCATATTGATAATGAACTGGGGATGCCGGGCAGGCTAAATTGTATATTTGATCAACCTCCAGATTGTACGGATCAACTACATCATGACAAATGGCTTCAAAATTTGGGTTACTATTATGTTTATCAATATTTTGTTTTGAGCCTGTATAAAAATTATCCAAGCATATAACTTTATTGCCTTGTTCAATTAATCGATCACAAAGATGTGATCCTAAAAACCCAGCCCCTCCAGTGATTAATACTCTCATCAAATAATTAACATTAAACAATTATAAGCCAATCATTTTCTCTATAATTGGCGCAAATCTAATCAACTTGTTATGTCCCTTTTTTATTTTATCTAACCTTGATTTAATAAATTTATGATCTTCCGTTGTAATAATATTCGATTTCAAATCATCATTTAGAGAATCTTCTATTTTCTTTAATCGGATTATTGATGAACTCATCCTTGGTTTTACAATTGTCCCATATCCTCCCCTAAGCAATTGTCCAAAATCTGACAAAGCCTCATAATAATCTTTTCGCTCACCAGGAATCCATACTTTTCGCAATGCCCCCCAAGTAACCAACTGACGCGTACCTGTGCTAGCACTAGCTTTTGAGATCCCAAGCATTTCACATACCTGACTTAAGGAAAGTGGAGAAGAAGAAAAGTATAAAAGCCCAAAAATCTGGCCTGTTGACCTTGGCAAGCCTAGGATTTGAGTCAATCTACAACATAATTCAACCATCTCCTGTTTAGCCTTAGAACTCAATAGATAAGCGATAAATTTATCTTTCGATATTGTATCGAAACTAAGTTGTTTTGCTGGTCTCATTTCAAAAATCAAACTCTTCCATAAATATCTTTCAATCTAATAATATCATCTTCGCCTAAATAATCTCCATATTGAACCTCAATTAAACACATTACACTTTCCCCTTGATTAGCTAACGAGTGCTTTTCCTTTAAGGGAATATAAATAGATTCATTTGTCTTTAATGAAAAAGTTTTATTCCCAAGTGTTACTGTAGCTTCCCCCTCAACAACTGTCCAATGTTCAGAACGATGGTTATGGTACTGCAAAGACAATTTTTGATCAGGGTTAACTGTTATTCTCTTAACCTTAAAACAATTGCCCTCATCCAAAATCATGAAGGATCCCCAAGGACGGTTTTCTTTATAGTTCATCAAAATGATAGGAAAAAGCCTTATACGCTCCGCGCCGGTCGATTCTTAACAATAAGAACCTACGGCATTTAGCTCGTTCAATTTCTATTGAACAAACCAAACAGTTTGTATCTTGCCAAGCTAAAAAAATTCATTTCATATAAATCCATAAATAGTAGATAATATAATTCTTCTTGATAACCTTTAATATTAAACTTATTTCGTTTCGCACATATGATTGAATTGAGGTCTTCTTTATTTTCTATTTTCAAAATCTAAGACAATAAATGGATCTTATCTTCATCAGTTTAATTATTTGTGCTTTAGCTATTGTCAGTTTCATAATGGCTGCTGCAGAATCAGCCTTCTTTTCATTAAAAAATTGGCAGCTTTATAAACTTGCTAAAAAGACAAATCATCCAAATTTTAAACACCTTATAAAGAATACTAAGGCGCTAGTTTCAACTCTTGCATTAGTCGCTACTACTTCAAATGCACTAATAATTTCTATTTTTGTCCTGATTTGGTTTAAATTAGAAACAATGTATTTTATTGTATTATTATGTATTTTATTGTTTATTATAGCCTTATTAAGCGAAATTTTACCCAAAACGCTTGCTATCAAATCTCCAGAAAAGTGGGCTTTGAGGTTATCTAAACCTATTTGCATCTTTCATTGGATATCAACACCAATAAGAGTTTTAGCAGAAAATTTTACTAAGGCATTACTCCGACTTACTTTGCCTAAAGATATAAAACCCAACTACACAACTACTGAAGATGAGTTTGCCGAATTAATTGAT
>MDSW01088557.1_pt1 | contig 42146 bp, 27 predicted proteins | sample 811171 | NCBI WGS metagenome assembly MDSW01 (sample SAMN05326641, study PRJNA326480) | marine metagenome | isolation source: seawater | place: Atlantic Ocean: North West | collected 2012
GCGGCGGCGGCGGCGGCGGCGGCGGCGGCGGCGGCGGCCGACGACGCCGCGGCGTGGATGAACGACCCCACGTGGCGCGCGTCGTGGGGATCGCTGTACAGCCGCTGGACGGACGAGTTCATCGACGCTGACGTGGCGAAGTTTGATTGGGGGAAGGTACACCCCGCCGCGGACCCGGCCGGGTCGAACAAAAAAGGCGGCGAGGCGAGAGGACGACGGAAACGCTTGCAGGTGGAGTCGTTCCACGCCGTCATCGCCGCCGCCGCGGAGGATAGCACGCGCGACGACGACGACCAAAACTTCACGGTCGTCGACTTCGGGTGTGGGACCGGGAACTTGATCTTACCCCTCGCGAGCGTCATGCCCGACGTGTCTTTCGTCGGCGTCGACCTCAACCCTAGGTCGGTGGAGATTTTACGATCGCGAGCGAAGGACGCGAACGTCCGTAACGTCACCGCGCGGTGCGGTCTCATCGAGGACTACGACGGCGACTGCGACCTCGCGCTCGCGCTGCACGTCTGCGGCGGCGGCACGGACGCGGTGCTGCTGCAAGCGCAAGCGCGGAACGCCGCGTTCGTCGTCGCGCCGTGTTGCGTCGGTAAGTTGAAAGATGGAGGGATGAAGTCCGTGTCCGGGTTAAAAAACGACCTCAAGGCGGCCGCCGCCGCCGCCGCCGCCGACGACGAGCTCGTCGTCAACCCGAGGAACGGGTTGGGCACGCTCCGCGTGATCCACCCGCGGAGCGCGTGGATGCGCGGGGCGATTCAGCGGCCGACGTACTTGTCCATCGCCGCCGCCGCGGACTGGAGCGGGCACCAGGGCGTGGACGCGTACGCGCTGAGCTCGGAGCAAAGGGAGGAAGGGTTGGGACGGCTCCCGAGGGCGGCGAAAGCGGCCGTGGAGGTGGACAGGGTCACCGCCGCCGCGGAGGTTGGGTACGGCGTCCGCGTGATGAAGATGTTACGCGACGGCGCTGGGTTGAAGAACGACGTCATCGTCGGGTTTCCGAAGGCTCGCGATCCGCTGCGGCGGCGCGTGGTCGGTCCGAACGCGGCGTGGCGCGCGGAGACGTCGACGACGACGCGGGGACCGCTCGCGGAGCCGGAACCGGAACTGGAACCGGAACCGGAACCGGAACTGGATCCGTCGCGCTCATCCCGGGTGTTCTTCGTGTCGGACGTTCACACGGACTACGATGAGAACCTCGCGTGGGTGGAGAACATCTGCGGGGAGAGCTTCGCGCGCGACGCGGTCGTCGTCGCCGGGGACGTCTCCGACGATCTCCAGACGCTCGAGACGACGCTCGCGCTGTTTACCGAAAAGTTCGCGCACGTGTTCTTCACGCCCGGGAACCACGACCTGTGGATACGAGCCAAGTCGCTCTCTCGCGATCGCACGCACGACGACAGCTTGAAAAAGCTCGCCGCCGTGCTCCGGCTGTGCGACGCCCTGGGCGTGCACACGCGACCGAAGCTTCTCGGCGGCGGCGGCGGAGGCAAAACCGAAACCGAAACCGAAACCGCGCCCGCGGTCTGGGTCGTCCCCGTGCTGTCGTGGTACCACGCGTCGTTCGACACCGAACCGGACGTCGGCGTGGACGTGTTACCGCCGGAGGAGGTCATGAGCGACTTTAAACGGTGCGAGTGGCCGGAGGACATGGACCCGACGACCGAGGACGTCGCCGCGGCGCTCGACGCCATGAACGATATTCTCGGCTGGGGGACGTTCGTGGACGCGCTCAAACGCGGGAGCGACGCGGAGCGAAACGCGAAGCTGATCACGTTCTCGCACTTTCTCCCGCGGTTAGAGTTGTGCCCGGAGAAGCGGATGCTGTTCTACCCGAACCTCCCGAAGGCGGTCGGGTCGGACTACGTGTACCGCCGAATTCGCGACCTCGCCGTCGCGGGCGCGGGCGACGGCGACGCGTCGCCGCGCGAGCACGTGCACCTGTTCGGTCACACCCACTTCGGCTGGGACGCGTCGCACGAGCACATACGGTACGTCCAGGCGCCGATCTCGTACCCGCACGAGTGGCGACGACGTCCGGGGTCGCTGACGATCGGTCCGGACGCGCGCGGGGCGATGTTCGACCGCTCGGCTGCCGCGTCGGACGCGACGCCGTCGGACGCGCCGTTGTGCATCTGGAACGGCGCCGGATTCAGCCCGCCGATGTCGTCGCGGTGGTCGGATTATTACAAGACGAACGCGCGGGAGCCGGACAACATGGAGCTCGCGTGGTGGGTCAAAGAAAATCTGAGGGGCGGCGCGTAGTCGTTTCCCCCGTGCGCAGAGACACGGTCTTTTTGTAGGTTGAAGACATTCTTTCATCATCGACGACTGACGAGTAGAACATCGAAAGTAGACTACTACGAAGGTACCTGAAGGTATCTCATGACGACGTGCGCCGCCTCTCATCGGCATCTGTCCACGTTGCTCACGCGCATCGCGGACAACGCGTCCGAACACGTCCCGTCGCTCCCACCAAAGGCGAGGATAAAGTCCCCCGTGCTCCCTCGGAACGGCACCAGCGATAACCCCTCCTTCCCCGCGGCTCGCACCGCGTTCTCGTCCGTCCCCGGGTCCATCGCGGACCACCTTACGACCTTCTCGTCGATGTCGCTGAAATCCAGCCTATATGTCTCCGGCGTCGCCCGCTCGCCGTCGCCGCCGCCGCACACGTACCAGCTGTTCTCCACGACGCACGCGGCGTGCCCCGACCGCGGAGACGGCGCCTCCCCGCGCGCGGCGACGTCGATCCACGCCCCGTTCTCGCAGTCGTACGCGTGGAGATCGTTCGACGCGAGGACGTTCCCGGCGCCGCCGCCGAAGACGAGGAGGTACCGGTCCTTCGCCACGCACGCGACGTGTCCCGACCGCGGCGTCGGGCCGCGCGCGCCCTCCTTCTCCTTCTCCCCATCTTCCCCCCATCGCCACGGGCATCGCCACTCCGCGTCGTCGATGGAATACACCCACAGGTCGCCCAACGTTTCCTCCTCGCCTTGGAGCCTCGCGCCCCCCGGCGCGAGCGCGACGCCGCCGTACACGAGAACCTCGCGACCGACCACGTTCGCGGAGTGCGCCGCTCTCGGGCGCGGCCCTTTCGGCGCCGCGGTCGAACCGTTCGACGGCGTGAACGGGTACACGTCGTCCACCCACTCGATCGGCTCGCGGACGCGCATCGCGAGCAGCGGCGCCAAAGTCGCGTTCGCGTTCGCGTTCGACGCCGACGCCGTCGCCGCGAGCGCGTCGTCCTCGTCGTCGCTGTCGTCCTCGAGGTTCAGCCAACGGTGCGCGATGATCGGAATCGCCGTCTTCGGCGCGCCGCCGTCGCTCTGCCTCTCCACGCCGCCGAGCGCGAGCGCGACGGTCCCGTCCGGCGCGGCGACCGCCGCGGCGGCGGCGAACGCGCCGCCGCCCGCCTTCTCCTCCCTCACCCCCCACGTCAACGTCTCGACGTCCAACACGTGCGCGTCGCCGTTGAGCTTCCGCCCGTTCGCGCTGCCGTGCGAGATCCACATCTCCGCGCCTCTTCGCCACGCGCAGTGCTGGTACCGCGCCCTAGGGCCCGTCCCGTTCGTCTTCGGCGCGCGCCACACCGCGAGGGGAACGATCTCGTCGAGCGGCGTGTAGACGGGCGGGTTCACCCCGTGCGCCTCCGCCTCGTCGAGATCGTTCATCGTCTCCGTCTCGATGACGTCCGCGAGCTCCGACATCATGCTGTTGCTCCGCCGCGTCGCCGTGGGCGTGCCCAGCAGCGACGGCATCGACCCGGATCGCGTCAGTCTTAAATTCGACAGCAGCGACCGCGTCGTCGTCGCCGCCGTCGATGACGCCGTCGCCGACGCGCCGAGGCCCACCGGCGTCGCGAGCGCCGCCGAGAGCTGCTCGAACGGGTACGTCACCGCGGCGTTGACCGCGTCCAAGGACGCGCGCAGGGTCTCTAAACCGTACGCGTCCATCCACTTCAGCGACGACGACGACGACGACGACGACGCGTCCGAGGACGAGGAGGCCGCGACGGCTCGCGTCGGCGCCGCCGCCGCCGCCGCCGCCGGATCGATCCTCTCGCGCGTCGCCGGCAGCCTCGGCGGGACCAACGTCCCCGCTCGCACCGCGTCATGGTACTCCCTCGTGCACGACCTCGCCGTCTCCACGATCGCGCGCACGCTTTGGTCGTCGAGGCCGCTCGTGAGAAGCGCCCACCAGTTCGGGTTATCGCGCTCCACCGCGGCGCAGTGCAGTCGCATCGCCTCGAGCGAGCTCATGTCGCCCAGGGATCGCCACGCCTCCCAGTCGATCGCGTCGTCGCCGTCGTAGAAGTACGCGGTCGGGCGCGGGACTACGCACGGGCCGCGCGTCGCTTGCTCGTGGAGCGCGTACAGGAGCAGGCGCGTGTCCTCGGTGATGCCGTTCGCGCCCTCGGGGGGGCTGCATGCGGGGAGGGAGAGCGCGTCGAACGACGTCGAATAGGTGAGCACCCGGCAGATCCGATCGAATCGGAGAGAGGCGGAGCGATCGTGGGGGAGGGGGCGAGACGCGCGGGGACGCACTGGTCGCAGAACGCGCAGACGAGGTAGAACTTGTCCGGGAAAGGGAGATCCATCGCGCGACGGGCTGCCGTGCGCGCCCGCGGCCCGAGCGCGGCGCGGTTTGAAGCGGCCGGTGAAACTTCCCGCCGGAGCTGTCGACGCGATGGCGCGCCTTCGCTTCGTTCATCTTCATCAGGAGGGATCTCCTTCCGAGCGCGCGCAGAGTACAGCCGCGCGCGCACCGCAGCCGCCCGCCTCGGCACGACACCCGCGACGATGTCCGCCGCGGTGCACCTCGCGCGCGTCCGCGCGCCCGTCCGCGTCGCGAGCGCGTCGCGCGTCGACCGCCGCCCGACGCGCGCGGCGCGCGCGACGTCCGCGTCCGCCGCGATCTCTTCTTCCGAGAAGAACGTCGCGCGCGCGGTGCGGTTCCGCCCGTGCATCGACATCCACCAAGGCCGCGTGAAGCAGATCGTGGGCGGGACGCTGAAGGACGCCGCCGACGGCTCCGCGGCGTCGGAGACCCCGGAGACGAACTTCGAGACGGAGACCTCCTCCGCGGAGTTCGCGCGGATGTACCGGCGCGACGACGTTCGCGGCGGGCACGTCATCATGCTCTCCCGCGACGACGCGACGTTACAGGCGGCGATGGACGCCGTCAGCGCGTTCCCGAACGGGCTCCAGGTCGGCGGCGGCGTCACCGCGGAGACCGCGGCGCCGCTGCTCGACGCGGGCGCGTCGCACGTCATCGTGACGTCGTACGTGTTCCGAGACGGGATGGTCGATCAGGAGCGGCTCGACGCGCTCGTCGCCGCCGTCGGAAAAGAACGCGTCGTCCTCGACCTGTCGTGCAGGAAGAAGGGCGACGAATACTACGTCGTCACGGACCGGTGGCAGAAGTGGACGGACCTCAAGGTGGACGAGGAGACGATGCGCGAGCTCGCGAAGCACTGCGACGAGTTCCTGGTGCACGGCGTCGACGTAGAGGGGATGAAGCTCGGCGTCGACGAGGAGCTCGTGCGACGGTTGGGCGTCCGCTCGCCGATACCGGTGACGTACGCCGGCGGCGCGCGGTCGCTCGACGACTTAGAGCTCGTCAGGAGAGCCGGCGGCGGGAGGGTGGACGTCACCGTCGGCAGCGCGTTGGATTGTTTCGGCGGAGAGTTGAAGTACGACGACGTCGTGGCGTGGCACGACCACCAGAAGACGCTCGCGGGCATCGTCTGCGACGACCCGGAGTGTTGACGCGCGGACGCGAATCGACGCGACGCGAATCGACGGGTCGGGTCGCGCGGTTGGGGGGGGGGTTGGTCGTGGGTTTGTGCGCGCGCGGGGTACAGCGCTCGTGCGACGAGGAAGAGGTCGAAGAAGAGGGACGAGAAGACGAACGAACGAAGGAACGAAGGAACGAAGGAACGAAGGAACGACGTAATACGTAAGACGGGTTTATCTCCAGGATGGGTTCGTTCGCGCGCGCGTAGGCGTCGCCGTCCATCCGTCGTCATCAGCTCCACCTCCCGACGCCGCACAGCTCGAGCGGCTTCTTCGTGAGCGCCTCCATGCTCGCCCCCGGGCTGAACTCCACCTCCCCGTGCACGAGCTCCAAGCACGCGAAGTGGTGATACATCTCGGATATTGTCGCCGGGTCTAAAAACAGATTCCCGCAGTGCGCGAGGATCATCTTCATCTCTTTTTCGATCGGCGGGAACCGCTTCGATCGCAGACGCATGAGGTAGTCGCTCACGAGTAAATCGCAGTAGTGCACGCGCTGGTAGTGCGGCGACTCCACGGACGCGCCGCCGCCCCACTCGATCTTCCACGGCGGCTTACCCACGTACGCGCCGACGCCTTCTTTGAGGTTAAACGTCACGCGGTCGGCTTCGCGCTTCGCGAGGAGCGTGACTTTCTTCTTCGATCGCACTTGGACCCCGCGCTCGAGGTACTGGATCGCCTGACCCCAGTAGTGCTCCGGCTGCTTCGGCGGCTTTTTGGAGACGCCGTCGGCGTCGTCGTCGGAGTCCTCGGCCTGGACGTTCGGCTTCTCGAACGCGGGGATGATTTCTTCGCCGTCGCCTGCGCGGGCTTCGCCGGCGTCTTCGCCCGTCGCGGTCTTCTCCGCGGCGGCGGCGGCGGCGGCGGCAGCCTCCTCCATCGCGACCGCTTCCGCGCCTAAGACTGTCCTCGGGTTCGCCGCCATCGTCGCCCTGTGCTTCTCGATCGCGCGCTCCATCGCTCTCTTCGCGGCGGCGTCTCTCTCCTCGCGGCGGCGTTCGATGGCGTCGACGTCGCCGTCCAGCTCCTCCTCTTCGATCAGCGCGCCGCCTTTTCCGATCCCGAACGGCGCGGTCGTGATCGTCTCGTGCTCGTCCATGTGCAGGTCGAACCAGAACACGATCGCGTTCATGTACCCGCTCGCGATCGTCTCCATCCTGAGCACGGACTCGCGGCCTTTCCCGCGCGTCTGCGACCCGTCGAAAAAAAACTCAAACGCCTTCTTAGGCTTGGTCAGCGCCCGATGCGGAACGTCCCCGATCCTCACGGTCTCGTACGTCTTGTCCCACCGGTACTTGTTAAACGCGGACATGTCGAACCCGCACACCTCGGACGTGTACGCCTCCACGCCCATGCAGTACATCGTCGCCGCGGCCGGCACGACGACGTGCTCGGGCGTCACCACGTTTTTACGCGCGTTGGCGAGCATCCACATCACGTGCTCGCCCGTGAGCCCGGCGTCGAACATGTCCACGACGACCATGTTGTACCCCTCGTGCCGTGCGCCCTTGTGCCCTCTCGAGAGCTTCGCGACGTCCGCGTGCGCGACGGTGACCTGCGAGCTCATCTTATTCGCGGCGACGTTTCGACGCGCGCACGTCGCGAGCGCGCCGTGCCATTCGCACGCGAGCACGCTCTCCGCGCCCGCCCTCGCGGCCATCATGGACAGCAGCCCGCTCCCCGCGCCGACGTCCAACACGTGCGCGCCGTTTCTCGGGTCTCTCTCGTTGATCTTCGCGATCTGCCTCGCGATCGCGGCGTCGTACGCCTCCGCTCGTCGCGTGTCCTTCAACGCCGCGAAGTGATACTGCGGGAAGCTCGCGTCGTTTTTGTGCACGTGGATGTATTCCGCGTCGTCGACTCGGAATTGCACGCCCACGGTGTTGTGCGCGCACGTCAGCGGGACGACGTCGCCTTCGGCGACTTTGATTTCGCCGGGGAGGTACTGCGCGCTCGGGTGCATGGACGTCGGGCGGCGTTCTGTGTGCGCGCGCGCGTCGTCCGCGTCGTCGTCGTCGTCGCCGTCGTCGTCGTCGTCGAAGCTGCGGCGATTGGTAAAGTTGAACCCGCCTTCGTTCGGGCCGAACCCCACGGGCGCGGTCGTGATCGTGATGTCGTCGATCAAATGCAGCGTGTACCAAAACACCACCGCGTTGAACTTCCCCTCGCGCTCGAACGCGAGGTCGACCCTGCGTTGCTCGCTCTCCTCGGGCGGGTTTTGGAAGTCAAACGTCCACACCTCCACGGGCGGCGCGAGCGGGATCCACGCGTTCTCCCCCGGCGCCACCGCGGACGTGTACGTCGGCGACCACCGGTACTGGTTCATCGCGCTGACGTCTATGCCGCACACGTCGTCGACGCGCATTTCCACCGGCATCGCGTACATCGTCGCGGACGACGGAAGCAGGATCGCGTCCGGGAGGCACAGACTGTTCACCGCGTGTCGAAACGCCGGGATGATCCCGCTGGCGAGTAGCCCGTCGTCGATGATGTCGTTCACGATCAAGTTACACGAGATCGGGACGTCCCTGAGCATCGCGAGATCGGTCGGCCGCTTGTACACCACCTTGACCTGATCGTCGCTGAAGCCGTTGTTGAGAAGGTTTTCCTTCGCCGCGGTGGCGTGGTAGAGCCACCGGTCCGTCGCGACGACGTGGTGCGCGCCCGCCCGCAGCGCCTCCATCGCGAGTAAACCGGCGCCGCAGCCGAGGTTCAAGACGCGGACGTCTCTCGCGTCCGCGTGGAGCCTCGCGACCGCGGCTTTCACCGCGGCGGCGTACTTCGTCCTTCGCGCGACGTCCTCGAGGTACGCGAAGTGGCGCTTCGGGAGGCGGATGTCCGCCTGGACGGTCATGTAGTTGTACGTGTCCTTGAGGTGGTAGTCGTTCTCCGCCTGGAACGGCGTCAGGAGCTTCACCGGGAGCATATCCCGCGGATGGATGTGATGCAGCGGCGCCGCGTGCGGGAGGTTACCGATCTTTCCGCCGACGTGCGTGGACGCGGGCAGCGCGAGCGTCTCCGTGCCGCGGCCGTGAAGGAGGTCGCGCAGTATCGCGTCGGACGCTTCCTCGAGCCCACGCTTGAGTTCGACGTTGCCGTTGTCCATCTTCAGGCCGTTCTCGAACGCGATCTTCGCGAGGCGCGGTTCTTTGAGCCCCATGTGCGCGAACCCGACGCGCGCGAAGGCTTTCATGTACACGCGCGGCGCGTCCGAGGACGGGTCTCCGCGTTCTCGACGGAATTTTTCCTCCGCGAGGATCTGCGCCTTTCTCGCGTCCCAGAGCGCCTCCTCGAAGAGACCGAGGTTGAGGTAACTCGCCGCGCGGTTCGAGTGGCAGATCCCGAGGTCCTTGTGCGTCAGGTGGTTGTCGCGCGTCTTTCGGAACACTTTCGCGAACGCGGCGACGCATCGAAGGTCATCCCCGGCTTTCAAGTGCGCGACGGCTTCCGCGTTCAACGTCGCGATCGAGCGTTTTTTGAACGACGGATCGGCCGCGAACATCTCGTCGCGCAGGCGGATGATGGCGAGCCGCGCGCGCGTCTTGCGCGCCTCCTCCGGGTCATCGCGCGGGAGGTCCTCCGCGTCGGGGGCGACGTGCGCGTCGTCGTTCTTCTCCTCCTCGCCGCGCGGTTCGTCGTCGTCGCGCGCGGCGGCGTCCGGGACGTCGTCGCCGTCCTCGCGCGCGCTGTCGTCCACGTCGTCGGCGTCGGCGTCGGAGGCGTCGGAATCGGAGTCGGACAGGACGGGGACGCGACGCCGCGGCGGCGCGCGCGGCTCGTCGCCGTCCGCGTCGGAGTCGTCGGAGTCCGAGGGAATCGCGAACCCGTCGTCGTCGTCGTTCTTCTTCTTCGTCGTCGTCGTCGTCTTCGTCGCGGACTCGAACGCGACGTCCGCGCGTCGGTCAGATCGCGTCCCCGACGACGGGACGTTCTCGCGCGCGGACGGCATGAGGTCGCTCAGCTCGAGCGCGGCGATGCGATCGAGGCCGTCGCGCACGGTGTCGTCGACGCTCCACGCTTGCGTCGCGTCGGGGGCATCGCTCGCGGTGTCTCGCGTCATGGCGTGAGGTCGTGCGCGGGGTTGAAGTGCCGCGCGACGCGACGCGACGCGGGGACGTCTCGCCGGAAGAAAGGAGGCGAACCGGCGCGGAGACAAGACCGCGACTCTGAGAAGGAAGAGACGACGATTAATTAATCCGTTCTACAAGCGTCGCCGACGCGAGAACAACTTACGACATCCCCATCCCCGCCATCATCTTCTTCAGCGGATCCACAGCCTTGATGTTATTCTCCTCGAGCCTTCTCAGGTGGTTGATCTTCGTCGGCAGCAGCGCCGCGAACTGCCGGCTCACCTCCGCCTCTTCCTCAAAAAACGGCAACGGCCCGAAGGCGTCGACGTACGCGACGATCTTCTGATGCTCCTCGAGCGCGGCCGCGAGCGCGTCCGCTTCGGACCCGGCGCCCGCGGACTTCGCCACCACCGCGGCGCGGAAGAATCTCGCGTTGAGGTACGCCTTCTCCTCGTCCTTCGGGACCCTCCCGGCGAGGCTGCCGCCGTCGCGCTCCGGTTTCGCAGCGCGAGCGGCGTCCGTCGCCGCCGTCGTCGTCGTCGACGGCGCGCCGTACCGCGACTCGTACGCCGAGAGGTATTTTCCGTACGCCATCGCGGCGACGCGCGCAGGGGACGCGTACGATAACGCCGGTCGATCGGCGATCACCTTTTGCTCCATGATCGCCCGGTGCGCCTCGCCGATCTCGTGCCACATCGTGAGTTTCAAATCGTCGTACTTGGCGTTCGTGAGTCGCTCGACGACGTCGTGAAGCTTCTCCGCTCGTCGGCGTTGAATCGCGTCGTGCCGCTTCCGGTCGCCGCGTTCAAACACCGCGAGCGCGACGTGCGCGGCGGCGACGTCCATTAAGATGTTCACGTGCTCGGTGACGTGGCCTTCTAAGGTGTAGTACGTCAGCGCGTTTCTGAACGCCACGATGGCGTTGTTGAAGACGACGCGGACGCCGTCGACGGTCGCGGGGACCCAGCCAGTCTCCGGCTCTCGCGTGTCTTTCGCGAGGAGGCCGATCGAGGGAAACTCGAACGCGTCGTCTTCGTCGTCGTTTTTGGCGTCTTCGATTTTGTCGTCCCCGTCCCCGTCCCCGCCGCCGCCGCCGCCGCTCGTCGTCGTCGTCGTCGTCGTCGTCGTCGTCGTCTCCGCCTCCCCCTCCCCGCCGCTCGAGACCTCGTGCGGGTTGAAGAAATCCTCGTCGACCTCCGCGTCTCCCGCGCCGCCTTTCTTGAACGCATCTTTCGCGAGCGTCAACCGCGCGAGGTGAAACTTCCCGCGCGCGATGTTCACGTTCGCGACGACGTCCACGGCGGCCATCTCCGCGATTTCCTCCGCGGCGTCCTGGATCACCTTCGTCGCGGCCAAAATACACATCCACGCCCCCGGCCAGTCTCTCTTGCTCACGTAAAACCCGCTGAGCTGCGCGGCGTTCTGCGCCCACTCGTCCGGCGCCGCGCTCTCATCCCCGCCCTTCTTCTCGAGCTGCCGCCGCAGACACCACGAGCACGCGCGCGCGGCCTCATCCGGTTTCCGTAGCTGCCCGAGCGTTTGCGCCAGCAGAAACAGCGTCCGCGTGTGCGCGAGCTCCTCCGCATCCGTCGGCGGCGGCGTCGTCTCCGTCTTCTCCTCCGCCGTCCCTCGACCCGTCGTGTGCTCCTCCCCGGCGAACGCGTGTGCCATCTGCGCGTCGCGCAGAAACGGCAGCGCGCGGCTCGGCTCGCCCCGCTCGCACCACGCGACGCCGAGCTCGTTGTTGCACTCCATCAGCGCGCCGCGGCACGAGAACCCCGCGTCGTCCCTGCTCAGGAGCGACCGCGCGTGCATCAGCAGCGGCACCGCGGTCCCGAAGTCTTGCGCGTCGAGCGTCAGCGCGGCGCGGCGGTGCGTCGCGAGCGCGCGGACGTCGAGCAGCGCGGAGCGCAGTTCGCGCGGGACGTCGTCGAGGAGCTCGCCGCGGCCGTCGTGGCCCGCGAGATGAACGATCGCTTTGTCCAACGACTCGAGCAGCTGGATCGCCGCGTATTTGGACTTGTGCGGCGTGTCGTCCGGGTCCGCGGCGCTCTGCGGGCGGGCGGGCGGAGGAGGGCGATGGACGACGTCAGTCGAAGGGGGGGACGACGCGCGGCGTCGGTCGAAGCGCGGCGGCGGGGGAGAAGAGATCCGTCCGTCCGATCCGACTCGATCGATCGAACGTCGTTCTGTTCGCGCGCGCTTCGCTTCGATTCGATCGACGACGCGGAGGGCGGGGACGCGCCAGGATCCGGCCGAGCTCGTTCACGACCGCGGGCCATCGTACGGTGACGAGGTCCACGACCCGCTCCTCCGGGGTCGTGTGCGCGTTCATCGCGCCCGCGGGAGGGAGGGAGTGACGCTCGATCGGTGCTTCGCGTTCGGTCAAGAGGTTTTTTTCGTCGTCTCGGTCAGCAAAACTTTTCAGCAACAAATACACTACGTGGGGCCGCCGTCCGTCCCCGCTACTCATCACGTCGTCGTCGTCGTCCTCCTCCTCCTCCTCCTCTACTCGTCGTCGTCCGCCGGGTGAAACGCCCAGTACGCGTCCATCGCCTCGCCGTCGCTGTACCGCCAGTAGTACGGCACACACCAGCACCACAGCAGCTCGCACTCGCCGCGCAACCCGACGCCGCCGCCGTTTGCGATCTCCTCGTCGCACCTCCACGGTCGAAACCGCCGCGTCCAGTCGTCGATCCTCGGCGGCAGTCGATCCCGCGCGCTCAAGAACGCGTACGCGTACCCCACGATCGCGTACGCGAGAATCACCCCTAACGCGGTCTGTGCGAGCCCGACGACGACCGCGCGGCCGCCGCCGCCGGGCGAAAACGTCCCCGGCGGCGGCGGGTTTGGCGGGGGGCGCGCCGGCGCGGGCGGCGGCGACGGCGGCGACGGCGGCGGCGGCGGGCTGGGCGGCGGCGCCGGGTAGCGCACCGCCGCGGTGAAGTTCACGTCCGCGACCGCTTTCAGACCGTTCAAAGCTCCGCACGGGAGCACCTGGTTCTTGCAGAGCAGCTTCGCGGTCGTCGACGACAACGCCGGCGGTTGCTCGGGAATCTTCTTATTACCACCGAACGGACATCGCTTCGGCTGGTCGACGATCTCGCAGCCGTCCGTGGTGTACGACGACTCCTTGGCCGCGTCTTGGAACACGAGCGTGAGCACGACGTCGTCGCACCCCGCGCTGCCGCAGCTCGCGTCGCCGCCGAACGTCCCCTCCGTGAGCGCGACGAACGTGAAGTTCGAGACCGGGGAGAGCGCGCCCGAGGCGAGATCGTACGCGTCGACGACCGTGCACGTCTGCTGCGGCGCGCACGCGGGGGCGGCGCACTCCCAGTGCGCGTTGCAGTTGGTCGTGGACGCGCCCGCGGGGAGGGGGTCGCACGTCACCGTGGGGTCGCACGCCCCGGCGTTGGCCCCCGCCGCGAGGGCGAGGAGGAGGACGGCGAGGAGCGGGAGGCGCGGCATCGAAGTGACGTCGGGGGCGCTTTTTCGCGCGAATTTTTTCAGAGAGCAGAGAGAGGGCGAGATCGGTTTGAACCGGCCGCCCGCCTCGCGCCGCGCGCACTGACGCGACGCGCGTGGATGCGAACCGCGAGGGCGATTCACGTCCGCGTCGTCAGCGCACTCAAGAGCGCGAGAGCCCCCGCCGCCGCGTCCCGCCCCGCCGCGCTCCAGCCCCGCCGCGGGTTCCACCGGAGCGTCGATCGATCGTTTTTCTCGGAGCGATCGGCGGTGGGCACCGTTCGCGGCTGTCACCGTCCACACGCGTCGCCGTCGCGCGCCTCGCGACCGACGATGTCCCACGTCCCCGTCGGCGGCGAGGACTTCCCCGTGGACGAAGCCGCGGTGATGCGAGGTGACGACCATCGCATCGCCCCCGCGGTCGAGAACGCCTCCTTGATGGGCTTCGACGCGACCGCCGCGACCGCGGCGGCGAAGGCGATGATCATAGCGTACCCTGGCAGGGACGACGTCTCGGAGCTCGTCATCGACCAGCTCCTCGCGGGGTGCGGCGGCGGCGAGCGATTATTCAAGCTCCCGAAGGAAGCGCCGAGGGCGTACTTAGACGGCGCGGTGTCGGCGCCGCCGAGGAGGACGCCGGCGCCGGAGGAGGACGCCGTCGCCGGCGGCGGCGGCGGCGGCGCGGGGCTGGTCGAAGACGCCATCGATCTCACCGGCGCGTCCCCCCCGGAGGACGGCGCGACGGGCGGATGGAAACGGCATAAGACGACCGCGGAGAAGGCGGACGTCATCACGATCGACGGCGACGACGTCGGCGCGGGGGTAGACCTAGGCGGCGGCGCGGGCGGCGCGAGCGGCGTCGGCGGGAACTCTCTGATGGCGCAGCTCGCGAGAGAGCGCATGCTTCGCGCGTCCGAGCGCGGGGACGCCCCACCGCCGATCTCAGCGTTCCACGCCACCCCTCGATCGACCGCGAACGACCACCTCCGCCGCGCGCCGCCGAAGGCGCCGGAGAACAAGCACAACCTCACGGGCGCGGCGGCGAGGGTCGCGTCGCTCGCCGAGGAATCCGTCGCCGGCGGTACGAGTACGGGCAAACAGTCTAAATCCGGCGGCGGCGAGCTCGGCATCCTCGACGCGCTCCTCTCCGGGGTCGCGCCGCTGAGAGACCCCCTGAAAGAGATCCGACTGCTGACGTACAACGTCTGGTTCGCCGAGCACGTCGCGCTCGTGGACCGCATGCAAGGCCTCTCCGACGTCGTCTCCGCGCTCGACCCGCACGTGCTGTGCCTCCAAGAGGTGACTCCGAACATTCTGATGCTCCTGCACGCGCAGCCGTGGTTCGAGGAGTACAAGGGCACGCCGCCGCCGCCGCAGCAGTACTTCACCTTGGTGCTGTTCAAGCGGAGCCTGGATAACGTGGACAAGTCCACGAAGATCGTGCGGAGGGAGTTCATCACGTCCAAGATGGGCCGATACGCGGACGGCGTCGCGGGGATGTACGTCGGCGGCGATAAAGAGATCACCGTCTTCTCCTCGCACCTCGAGTCGTTCATCAGTAAGCAGCAGACGTCATCGGACGAGAGAGTGCGGCAGATGAAGGACGCGCTCAGGGCGCTGGATGGGCTGACGACGCGCCGGGGCGAAGAGCGGCGGAACCGCGCGTGCGCCAACGCGGTGTTCATGGGAGACACCAACTGGGACGAAGCCACGGACGGGCCGGTGCCTCTGCCGGAGGGGTGGGCGGACGCGTGGGAGACGCACGGGGACGGCGGACCGGGCTTCACGTACGACCTGAAGAAGAACGCGATGATGAGCGGGTACCTACAGAAACGCTTGGACCGCGTGCTGTACAAGCTCGCCGACTTTAGGGTGGCGAAAATCGAGATGGTCGGGACGACGCCGGTGACGCGGAAAGACGGCTCCGTCGTCACGCACGTGAACGAGTTTCGAGGGAGAAGAGAGACGAAGCCGGTGCTGCCGAGCGACCACTTCGGTCTGTTCGTCGCGCTGGAACCGATAGAAGACGCGTAGTCGTCGATCCGATATCCGATTAAAATTCCTTTTTCCGAGCCGCGAACGCGTCACTCGTACTCGTTCTCGTCCTCCTGCGGCACGGGCGCGGCGTCGCCGTCGCCGTAGTCGCTCTCCCCGTCCCTGTATTTCCCCTGCGCGAGCTCGTCCAGCTCTTTCTGCAGGTCGTCCATGTCGATCTTCTCATCCGTCTCCGGATCTTCCATCGCCGCGCGTCTCTCCTCCGGCGACTTGGGCTTCGTATCCCCGCCGAACCACCCGCCGCTCCTCGGCCGTCCTCTCGGCACCCGCGGCGGTTCGGTTCTATCGCGCGGTTCCCTCCTCGGCGTTCCAACCGCGGGGCGTTTCACTCCGGGCGTCGGCGACGGCGAGGTGTTTCCGGTCTTCGGCGGGACGGGCGAGCCCCGGCCGCGCCTCGCGCTTCTGTCCTCGCACTTCTTCAGACGCGCCTCGAGCTGCCTCAAGCTCTTGTCCCTCTCCGACGTCTCCCATCGCGCGTGGTCGAGCTCGGCGCGCAGCTTGTCGAGATCATCCGCGTGCTTCGACGCGATCGCGGTCGCTTCCTCCGCGCGCGAGTGCGCCTCGCCGTGCTTCTCCTTGTGCGCCTCGATCTCTTTGTGGAGGTTCTCCTTCTCTCTCCGATGCGCGATGGACTCGCGCACCTTCTGGATGCCGGTCGACGAGAGCTTCCCCTTGAGCTCCTCCTTGTCTCCGTGGAGTTTCCCCACCCACACGAGCGCGAGGACGCACCACACGAACAGGATGCCCTTGCACGCGGCGTAGACGTTCGACTTCGTGAGGAGGTGCCACGGGATCGCACCGCCGCGGCCTCTCTTTCGCTCTCTTTCGCGGCTCGACCCCCCGCCGCCGCCCATCCCGGGCATCGCGCTCGCGCCCGGGCCGTTGTAATACACCGGGATGTCCGCGTGCGGTTTGCGCATCATGTTGTTCCGTTGGTACATCGCGCGCGAGGACCCGGGGCTCCGTTTCCGGTTCCGCGCGCCGCGACGACGACGACGACGACGACGCGCGCGAGGGGACTGACTGGACGTCGGAACCCGTGCCGCCGGTGTCGCCCCGACGCCGACCGCGCGCCGCGCGAGTCGCAGTCGAGCGAGATCTCGGATCGAGCAGCAGCACTGCCAGTTGGCCGGCCGGGCCGGCGCCCTTCTCGACACAGCACGCCGCGCGCGAAGGATGCGCGCGCACGCGGGGCCGCGCGCGCGATGCGCGCCGAGCGCGAGAACGATAACGCCGAGCGCGCGCGCGGGGCCGCGCGCCGCGGCGACGCGCGATCGCGGCGGCGGGCGGGGCGACGGCTCGACGCTCGGCGCGGCGGCAACGCGTCGCCGCGGGAAGATAACGATCGGCGACGTCGACGACGCGATTCGCGCGCGCGACGACGCGTCCTCGCGCGGGGCCCCGGAGAGGATAGCGCGCGACGTCGAGGCCGAAGACGACGCGATAGGAACCCTTCGAGCGGCGACGCGCGCCGGGGTCGTCTCCGTCCTCGCCGCGGCGTTGATGAGCTCCGCGTGCCCGGGGCGCGCGCTCGCGGACGCATCGGAGCCGTCGACGTCGTCGTCGTCGCTCGCGTCGTCGTCGTCCGCCGCGTCGTCGACGCCGCCGCCGGGCGACGACGCGGCGTCCACCGCGACTGCGCCGCCGCCGGAGGCTGCGGCGGGGCCCTCGGACGCCGCGAGGCTGCCGAATCCGCCGCCGCCGCTGAGCGCGAGCGCGCCGCTGCCGTCGGAGGTGAAGAAGCAAGCCAAGGCGATGGCGGACGACGCCGCGCGAGACGGCGTCGCCGCGGGCGGGGACGCGGGAAGGAAGGAGTCCTCGAAAGAGAAGCGCGCGAACCGCCTCGAGGAGCTCAACGTCCTCAGGGTCGAGCTCGACACGAAAGAGTTGGAGCTGCGAGAGGCGGCGCAGGAGCTCTTGCGGCGGGAGCAGACGACGGCGGTGCTGACGGAGGAGCTGGAGCTGTCGCGGCGGCTCAACGACGTGTTATCCGCGGAGCTGAATCGCGTCAGGGAGGAGGGCAAGCTGTCCGTGGGGCTGTGCGCGCAGGGGCTAGGGTTGCCGTGATGACGCGTCGGCGACGTGGTGTGGTGGGGTGGGGTGGGGTCGTGCTAGCAGCATAGAACGCGGGGCGTCGCCGCGCGGCGGCGGCGGCGGCGGCGGCGGCGCCGTGAAAGAAACGTTTTCACTCGGTTGGTTTCGTCGTTTCTGTTCCGCGGACGCGAGGAGCGCTTCTCGGACGCGCCGACGACGCGCGAGCTACGACGACGGCGTTCTGTCTCCTCTCTCCTCTCGCGTCTTCGCCGCGCAGTCTCCCTCCCGCGCCGCTTCGCCGCCGCGTCGTCGTGGGCGATCGTTCCCCTCTGCCCGCCCATCGCGCGCTTCCTTCCCCGCGCCCATACGCGATACGACGCGCGAGAAGACATACAGACCCACGCCGCGGCAGCCATGACGGACGCGGCGTCGCCTCCGTCGTCGAAGCGACCGAACGACGCCGCCGCCGCGACGGCCGGCGGCGACGCGAGCGCGAGCGCGAGCGCGAGCGCGAACGCCGAGCCGTTCGTGGGCACGCCCGTGAGCGCGTCGAAGCGGCGGTACGTCGACCCGCGCGCGCCGCCGACGCGGCGCGGTCGCGGGCGCTCCACGCGGCGGCGCGAGGTGTTCGAGCAGTTCGAGACGACGCGAGCGCTGCTGTCGCGGTGGACGATCGGCGAGTTCTTGAGGACGTACCGCGGGGACGCGCCGAGACTGGTGACGACGCTGTCGATCGACGACACCGTGGGCGACGCGCTCGCGACGCTCGCGAGGGAGAACATCCTCTCCGCGCCCGTCGTGGACAAAGACGCGTGCCTGGTGCGACGAGACTCTTTGCCTTCGCTTCGCTTCGCTTCTCTTTCCTTTCGCCGCGCTCGAGCGCCCGTTCGCGCCGCCGCGCTCGAACGCTCGCTCGAACGCTCGCTGATGCGCTCACCAGAGCCGAGCGCCGTCGCCGTACCCGATATCGCAGTTCCTCGGCTTCCACGACGTCAGCGACTTCTTGTGCGGGCTCGTGGTCTTTCTCGAGCGGACGAAACCGCCGCCGCCGCTGCCCGCGGAGGTCGCGCGGCTCGAGACCGAGATGGACGCGCGCGCGACGCGAAGCGACGAAGAGCTCAAGACGCTCCACGATCTGAAAGACGAGAGCCGCAGGACGTGGATCGCGTCCATCACCGCGGACGAGCTCGCGACCGCGGGACGGGCGTTCTGCGAGACCGCGCTCGGCGACTTACGCGAGCGCCTCTCCGGGAACGAGGACGGGCGGATGGTGTACCAGGGCAAGTCCGAGACGCCGATGCTGGACCTCGTCCGCGCGGGGTTCTTGAGGGTGATCGTCGCCCCGGGGCACGACGCCGACGAGGCCGCGTGCGTGGCCGCGCGCGAAGACGAGGACGACGCGAACCGAGGTTCCGACGCGAAGCCGAAACCCGGGGAGTGGGCCGCCGTCAACCGCGCCGAGGGCGAGGGAGGAAAGACGATCGAGAGGATCCCGGGGGAGGGACCGGGACCGGGACCGGGACCGCGCGGTCCGCCGTCCGTGGCGGCGATCCCGCGCAGGGCGACGTACTGCCACCGCGTCGCGGTGTACAGACTCGCGTACGACGCGTCCGTCATGGACGACACGATGATCATCGACGCCGTGGTATCCCAATCCGACGTGATCCGGTTCCTCGACGCGCACCAGAAAGACCTCGGGGAAGTCACGCGTCGGAACCTCCTCGAGATTGGCCTCGTCGACGACGCGGCGGTCGCGCAAAACCGCGGCGACGTCGTGTGCGTTTTACCCACGACGCGAACCCTCGAGGCGTTCTCGCTGATGTACTCCGAGGGCGTCAGCGCAGTCGGCGTCGTCGCGGAACCGAGAGGGAAGCTCGTCGACGTCTTGAGCGTGTCCGACCTGCGAGGCTTCGTGAAACTTCCGACGTTGGACCTCTCCGTGGAAGAGTTCAAATCGTTAGACGCGCGGCACCGGTCGTATCCGGGCGGCGACGCGAACGTCGTGTCCGTGCGCCCGGACGCGGACATCGGCGACGTGTTGAGTAAGATGGCGGCGAGGAAGGTGCACCACGTGTTCGTGACCGATCTCGACGGCGCGCCGATCGGGATGATCACGCCGACGGATATCCTGAGCGCGATGTCGCTGCCGTCCACGGAGGGCATCGGGTGGCGGTTCCAGAGCGCGGAGCTGCATTCGATCTACGCGTGGGAGTGAAGCGAAGCGTGTGTGTGAGAGAGAGTGAGTGCGAAACGAACGACGTTCGACTACGATTTCGATGGATGTGAAAAAAACACTGCAAACGCCGCGTCACGTTCTACGCCGCGCTCGCGAGACTAACATATCGGCCCTCGCAACACCGGCGTCTCCACGCGGTCGTCCAACCCGCGCGTTTTCCACACCAACAGCGCCCTGTCCACGCTCCCCGTGGACGCGAGCCACGCGTCGTCCGCGGAGAACCGCACCGCGCTAGGGCCATTCCATACAAAAAAAGTTCATCGGTCAGTTGAAAGGGGGCGCGATCAAATGTTGAAACCGGGCGATGGGTGAAACACTTTTGTATAGAACGCACCTGACGTGGCTACTGTGCGCCCGCGAGTGCCGCCGACACGGCGCGCCCTTCGCGACGCACGGATAGTGCAACAACCGCACGTCGCCGCGGTCGTCCCCGGTGGCGAGGTGCGCGCCCCCGCGCGATCGATCCGCGGTGTTGATGTCGCTCGCGGCGCCGTGCCCGTCCTCCCACATCCCCATGACCGGGAAACCTACGAGCGCGGTGTGCGTGTGCCATCGAACGTCGCGCACGTCCGCGCCGCGAGGCTTCCCGCTAGGGACGTTCCAACACAGCGACTCCATGTTTTGGCACGTGCTGCGAAGGATCCGCGCGTCTCTCGACCAGTCCAAGGAGTTAATCGTCGTCGAGTGCCCCGCGCACGTGGTTATCGACGTAAACTTCCCGTCCACGTTCGCGTACACGTGCACGAGCCGATCCGCGCCGGCGACGGCGAGCAGCGTGCTATCCGGCGAAAACGCGAGGCACGACACGCGAGCCCCCTTCGCGGAGACGAGATCACCCGCGACGCGGTCGATCCCGCCGCCGCACGCCTGCGCCTCGGTCACGAACGCGAGCGTGCGCGCGTCGAGGACCTTCACGCGGCCGTCCCCGAGGCCGACGGCGAGGAGTTTGCCGTCGGGGGAAAAGTGGAGTCGTTTGGCGCCGCCGTATTCGTGCGCGCGGCCGGACGGCCCGATCCCGCCGGTGACGTTGGCGACCGCGAGCTGCGACCGCGACGCGGCGTCGAAGACTTTCACGCAGCCGTCCGCGCCGACGGTGGCGCACACGCTGGGGGCTTTCGGGTTCCACGCGACGTCGTTCAAGGCGTTCGAGCTGCCGCCGATGCGGATCCGCGCCTTCGTCGCGGTGACTTCCCACAGATCGCACATCGAGGTGCCTATGAAGAACGCGCGGTTCGACGCCGGCGGCGGCGGCGGCGCCGACGCCGACGATGCCGCGGAAGCGTTCTTCGTCGCGTTCGTTCGCTTCGACGCGTTCGACGCCGCGACGCTCCGGCTCGTGCTCGCTTTCGCGTCTTCCTCCGTTGCGACCTCCGCGGCGTCGTTCGCGCCACGCGGAAGCACCGCGAGCGCTCGTATGCGCGGCGGCGGCGCGTCCTTCCCGTACGGGCTCGTCAGCACGATCTCCTCCTCCGGCGAATCCTCGACGTCGTCCCCGCTCGGGGTGAGTCTCCACGTCAGAACGCGGCCGTCCGCGCCGGCGGAGACGACGACGCCTTCATCCGGCAGGAGCGTCAAACACCGCACGCCCTTCGTGTTCGGCCGCTGCGGCCGCTGCACGGACGGCGCCTCGCCCAAGTCCACGTGCGCGCCGTCGATAAACTTGATCAGCTTGCGCTCGTTCGCGTCGAACAGCGCGAGCCGACCGTCCGCGCAGCCGACGAGCACTTTCCCCCGCGTCGTCTTTTCCTTCGGCGGCGCGCGCACGGCGACGATGTTCCGTCTCACGGTGCGCATCCTTCCCTTCCCAGCCGCGGCCCCGGTGCCGGTCTTCGTCGCGGACGCGGTCGTCGTCGCGGTCGCGGTGACGCGCGAGGTGGACGTCGTGGACGCGGACGCGACCGACGGCGCCTCGCTCGCGGTCTTCGCGCTGGCCGAATCTTTGGCGGCGGGGGAGCCGGACCCGCGCGCTTCGTTCGCGTCGGGGTCGGGGTCTTTTCCCGGCAGAAATATCGCCGAGTGCGCGTTAAACGGCGTCGCGCTGTTAAACGACAGCATCTTCCCCGCGAACCGCCCGTCGGGTCCTTTCCGCCAAACCTTGACGTGCTTCTCGCCGTGCGTCACGAACTCACCGCCGAGGGCGGCTAAACGCTCGGTCGTCGTCAGTTTCTTCGCCAAAGGCCCGGTCGGTTCGGGCGCGCCCTCGACGGGCGCGAACGGATTCCACGCCACCCCCCACACCGCGGGCACCGCCGCTTGTATCCCCACCATCGTGTGCAGCGGCAGCGCGCCCGCGGGCGCGCGCCAGTCCCATATCATCACCGTGTGCTTATCGTCGCTCCCGACGGTGATCAACCGATCGCCCTCCGGGGAAAACGCGAGCGCGACCATCGACCGCAAGTACCCGATCGGGTCCACGACCCGCCCAACCTCCACGCATCGGGGGTCGCACTCGTCCCCCGCGGTCCACACGCACGCGCACGGCTTCGCGCCGTCCTGCCCGGTCGCGAACGTGATCCCGTCCGGGTGCGCGGCGATGCACCGAACGTCGTCGTCGTGCCCGCGGAAAAACCGCTGCCGGTGTTTTTTCGCGTCGTAGACCACGCCCATCGACGCGAGGTAATACACCGCGTCCCCGTGCTTGGACACGTGGAGGGTATTCGCGAGGTTGTCGCGGCCCGGGAACCCGTGCGCGAAGTCGAGCTCGAGCGTCGCCGCCGGGGTCGACGCGGAGCGTTTCGTCGTCGCGACCGCGCGCGAGAGCCAGTCGCTCGGCGGATACACGCCGCCGCGGCTTTGCGGGTACCGAATCTTCCCCAGGAACGTGGACGCGCGCGCGTCCGCGAACGGGCCGTCGCGGATCTCTTCTTTCCCCATGACGCGCCCGTCGCCTAGGACGAGCGCGCGGACGAAGACTTCGTGCGGGACGCGGCCTTTCGCGTCGTGCCCGACGCGTTTGAACACCGCGGCGACTTCCGCGTCGGTGAGTTGTGGCACCCCGAGCGTCGCCCAGGCAGCCTTGAACGCGTCTCGCGTGCACAGCGCGTCGTCGTTCGACGCGAGCTGCATCGCGTCGAGGACGACTCCGCCTTCTTTGCGGTGGTGTGCGCGGTGTCGCGAGACGTACGCCGCGCGCAGGCGCTTCCACACCGCGTCCGACGCCGCGTCGTCGTCGTCGTCGTCGTCGCCGAGGAATCCGGGAGCTGTCGTCGTGGATTTTGATTCGCCCGCGGCCGCGTGGAACCTCCCGAACGGCTCGCCGTATCGGTTGCTCTCCCACAGCGGCGGCCGGTACTTCGGCGGCGCCGCCGCGACGGCGGGCCTCTCCCCGGGTCGCGGTCCGCGCGTCGTCATGACCGCGCGCGGAGTCGTTCTGTGGGCTCGACGATAGTCTAATCTCGTCTATACCACGGAAAAAGCATTGACCGCGACGAACGGAAAAAAAAAGAGCACGACGGTCCCAGCCTGTCTCTCGCCGAAGACGAGGAGGCGCGCCAGAGATCCGCGCGCGAGGAGCGCCCGGCGCGATGAACATTCCAGGCATGCCCGGCATGGGCCGCATGGGCGGCCAGCCCGCGGGTCCCGCGGGGGACACCCCGCAGGTGGACACCGCGGAGAACGTCCAGATCTCGTCGCTCGCGCTTCTCAAGATGCTGAAGCACGGCGCGTCGCCCGCCGCGGATCCCTCGTCGACGTCGTCGTCTCCCCCGAGCGCGCGCGTCGTTCGCCTCGCGCGCCTTCGCGTCCTTCGCGCGCTCGGTCCGCGCGCGCCCTCGCGACGGTCGCGACGCCGCGATCGATCGACCCGAGGCGCGGTCGCGTCGCGTCGCGTCCGCCCGCGCGCGTCCCTCCGCGATCGCCGCAGATCTCGCGAACGTACCCCGCAACGGACGCTACGGACGCTTTCGTTTGAACCCGACCGACGAGATCCCCCCGCGCGATCCGATCCGATCCGATCGATCGTCCTCCTTCCTCCCCCCCGCGTCGCCCCCGCGCGCGTCCTGACTGACGTCCCTCCCCCACCCCGCGATCGTCATTCGCTCGTCGCGACAGGCCGAGCCGGCGTCCCCATGGAGGTGATGGGGCTGATGCTCGGGCAGTTCGTGGACGACTACACCGTGAAAGTCGTGGACGTGTTCGCGATGCCGCAGAGCGGCACCGGCGTCTCCGTCGAGGCCGTGGACCCGGTGTTCCAGACGAAGATGCTCGAGATGTTGAAACAGACGGGAAGAGAGGAGATGGTCGTCGGGTGGTATCACAGCCACCCCGGGTTCGGGTGCTGGCTCTCGGGCGTGGACATCAACACGCAGCAGGCGTTCGAGCAGTTGAACCCGCGGTTGGTGTCGATCGTGATCGACCCGGTGCAGTCCGTGAAAGGGAAGGTCGTCATCGACGCGTTCCGGTTGATCAACCCGCAGACGATCATGCTCGGGCAGGAGCCGCGGCAGACGACGTCGAACCTCGGACACCTGAACAAGCCGTCGATCCAGGCGTTGATCCACGGGCTGAACCGACACTACTACAGCATCAACATCTCGTACCGAAAGAACGAGCTCGAGGAGAAGATGCTCCTGAACTTGAACAAAAACAAGTGGTCCGAGGGGCTGCGCCTGGATCGGTTCGATAAGCACGGCGAGAGCAACGAGAAGGTTGTCCAGGAGCTGAAGGGACTCGCGGATCGATACGAAAAAGCCGTCGCGGAGGAGGACGCGCTCACCGCGGCGGAGCTGCTCGTGAAGAACGTCGGGAGGCAAGACGCGAAGAAGCACCTCACGGAGAACGTTCGGAAGCTCATGAGCGATAACATCGTGCAGACGCTCGGGAGCATGCTGGACACGATATGCTTTTAAGCGAGCGGGGAGAGCGCGCGCGGAGAGGGAAGAGAGGGGTTTCGACGGAGCGTCGTCAGTCGACGACGCGACGAGGGTCAGCCGCGCCGTCGCGGGCGAGGCGAGGGCGCGTCTCGCGGCCGGCGCGGTGTTAATGATGAATCCAAATTAGTTTTACCAACCCGCGCGCGACTACTGATGATCTCCCCGGTCTGTGACCGCCGCACTACTCGAACACGTCGTCTACCTACTAGCCTTGATTCGCCTCAGAAGTCCTCTCGCATCTTGCTGCGCTTGAAAAGGTTTGACATCGAGATCGATTTGCTGCACGACTGAAACACCTTCACGGCCGCCCCGGCGTACAGAAAGAGCGCTAAGCATATGAAAGCAACGCCGACAAATAGCTGCATGTAGTAACTCGCCGGCATATAATGTTTCTGATCGGTCGTCACCGCGGTTACCGAGTGCAACCCTACCGCCATCCACAACGACGCGAAGACGACGAGGAATAATCCCTCCGTAAGGGAGGCCGGCCGCTGCTTCTCTTCGTCGTCGTCGGCGGCCCCGGCCTCGAGGTCGCGGTCGGGCCGCCCGTCTCCGTCGCGATCCGGGCGCCATGTCCCGAGGTCGTCCGGCAGCCCGGACTTGGTGGAGCCGTAGCGTTCCATGTGTGGTCGGGCGCGCGCGCGGCGGGGGGGCGCGGCGAGGGTTTGACCGCGATTGATTCTCCACGTGTCCGTCGCAAAATCGTCCGACTTTCCGACAGGACCAGCTGCTTTGACCGACCGCGCGCCAGGGGTCTCGGAGCCTCGGAGCGCGCGAGACTTGGCGCCTCGGAGACGACGACGTGACGTCGCCTCGCGTCCTCGCCGCGCGCGCCTCCTCCTCACTCGCCATGACGCGCCGCCGCGCGCCCCCCTCCCTCGCGCTCCGCGAGCTCCTCGCGCTCTTCCTCGCGCCGCTCCTCCTCGCCCCGACGCGCCCCGCGCTCGCGAAGACGTTCCCGTCCGAGGTGACGAAGCTCCTCGCGCTTCGAACCGAGCTCGAGCGCCGAGGGCTCGGCTACCTCCTCGAGACGTGGCGATGCCCGCCCGCGAGCTCCGGCGCGCCGTGCGACCCGTGCGGCGCGTCCTCCGGCGCGAGCGACTCGTGGGGCGACTGGCACTACGTCGCGTGCCGCGCGGTGCCGCTCCGCGAGCGCGTCGCCGCGGCGTCGCTCCCGGAGAACGGCGGCGTCGTCGACGCGTACGCGAACGACGTCGGCGCGTGGGGGCTCGTCACCAACGTCCACCTCTCCGACCTCGCCGTCGAGGGCACGCTCGCGGCGTTCGAGGAGACGCTGTGCCCGTTCGAGCACCTGCGGGAGCTGGACATGGACGGCGGGCGCCTGCGCGGGGAGGTGCCGGCGTTCATCGGACGGTGCTTCCCGCGCTTGACCGAGCTCGACCTGTCGCACAACGAGCTGAGGCGCGTCCCATGTCACACTGGTCCCCGTACGACCGCGTCGGCGTGGTGAACGCCGATCCTTGATGACTTTTCCCGGCGCATCTCTCCTCCCACCCCTCGGTTTCGATCCCCGCCCTCGACGCCTTTCAACTCCAACTCAACTGACGCCTTTCAACTCCACCCCGACGTCGCTTCGTACGGACCCTCGACCCTCAGCGGCGCCGTGCCCGCGGGCATATGGAAGGGGACGCCGGCGTTGGAGCAGGCCAAGCTCGAGGACAACCGACTCGTGGGGACCATCCCCGCGGAGCTCGCGTCGCTGCCGAGGCTGAAGGTGCTGTGGCTCGAGAAGAATGACCTGAGAGGGTCCATCCCGACCGCGTTCGGCGCCCCGGACGCGTTCGGCGGGTCGCTCGTCTCGTTCAACGTCGAGGATAACCCGAAGCTGTGCGGGCCCGCGCCTCCGGGGCTCGAGGTCGACTGGTCGTCGCAGCTCACGAGGGACGCGATCGAGGGCGCGTCGCGGGATTGGTTCGCGTTCTGCGAGAAGGACCCGTGCGGGGTCTTCGCGACCGGAGGGACGAAGGTCGGGACGCCGTGCGGCGACGACGACGACGGCGGCGGCGGCGCCGCCGCGTTTGAAGGCTGCGGGAAAAAGTGGGACCAGTGCGGCGGGACCGTCGAGGTGTTCACGTACGCCGACGGCGCGTTCGGCGACGACATGGGCGACGACGTCATCGCGAGGGACGTCCCGTTCGAGGGCGAGACGTGCTGCCGCCGCGGGTTGAAGTGCGCGGAGATCGAGCCCGACGCCGACGACCCTCCGAGGCGTCCCGGCGCGGCGCTTTTTTTTCAGTGCGTCCCGGACCCCGACGCCGAGGTGCCCGAGCCCAAGACGGTCGTCCCGGCGACCGCGCGCGAGGCCTTCCGCGCCGCGAACGGCGCGGATACGTCAAAGTGCGCGCCCGCGTGGGCGCAGTGCGGCGGTCCCGCGTCGTACTTGGGGTCCACGTGCTGCCAGGGCGCCGCGAAGTGCGTCCGCGTGTCGCCGTTTTACTCTCGGTGCGATCCGACGTCGTGCCTCCCCGCGTTTGAGCCCGGGGACCGGTGCGGCGGCCGCGGTTGGGACGGGCCGACGTGCTGCTACGAGGGCTTGGAGTGCGTCGCGAGGAACGCGTCCGCGCACGTGTGCGTGAAGAACACGACGACGAACGCGGAGACGTACGCGCGCGACGTGAAGACGTGGAAGCTCGTCGCGGAGAAGAAGACGACGGCGAAAGTCCTTAAGGATCGGCGTTCACCACGCGAACGCGGTCGTATGGGGACCAGTGTACAGAACGCACCGGACGCGCCGCGGACCGTCGCGGACGAGCCCGAGACGCCCGCGGACTGGGCGGAAGCCCCGGACGCGCGAGATCGAGATCGAGGCGGGCGCGGAGGCGGAATTGTCGGACTGGACGACGTCGTCTTTGACCTGCCGTCGATGGACCCGGCGCCGGCGCCGTTCCGTCCCGCGCCGACGACGGACCCTCCGCCGCCGCCGCCGCCGCCGTCGACGCCTCGCGTCGGTTCCCCGCCGCCTCCGTCGCCGCCGGCGGCGGCGGCGACTCTCGCGTCGCCTCCGCCGCCGCCTCCTCCACCTCCGCGTCCAGCGCCGACGCGCGGCGACTGCGGGGTCACGATCCCGACCTGGGGACAGTGCGGCGGCGTCCTGTTCGACGATTTCTTCCCGGGGCTCCGCGACGCGTGCTGCGAGCGCGGCTCCGCGTGCGTGACCCAGGACAGGTGGTACTCGCAGTGCTTGCCCACCGACGACGACGCTCGCGTCGCCCGCGCGAATGGCGGCGGCTCGGGGGGCGTTACGCCGCCCTGCGCGGAGACCTACGGCCAGTGCGGCGGGAGAGAACACGCCGGCGCGACGTGCTGCGCGAACGACGGCGACGACTGCGTCGAGCAGGACGAGTGGTACTCGCAGTGCCTTCCCGAGGGCGCGGGCGCGGGCGCGGGCGCGTGCGCGAGCACGTACGGTCAGTGCGGCGGCGCCGAGTTCGACGGCGCGACGTGCTGCGCGAACGACGGCGACGACTGCGTCGAGCTGGACGAGTGGTACTCGCAGTGCCAGCCGAGGGGGCGGTGAGGGTGGACGTCACCGAAAGTCGAAATTCGATTCACACGTTTCTGTTGCTATTTCGCGAAACGCTCGCGCGCGCTTCGCGCGACTCGTTCTTCAAGACTCGTACTTCTTCTCGACCATGCAGTCCGGCGGCTTGCACTCCGTCCTCTCCTTCCCGATGTCCTTCCAGCTCGTGGACAACACCGTGCCGTTGCTCTCTTGAAAACTCTTGTTCATCGCCCGCCGCGTGTCTTCGTCCGCGTTTTCGTAGATGCCCTTGAACATCCGGTTCAACGCGGCGTCCCCCTCGAGATCCTCCTCTTTTTCCTCCTTCTTGAGGTCAGACTCGAGCTTATCCCAGTCCGTCTGCTTCTTCAAGTTCGCCGCCTTCGACGACGGGTACGACGGCCGCTGCATCCCCTCGTCGCTGACGTTATTCGGCCGCGTCGCCTCCGCGTTCCTTCGCGCCTCCGCGCCCAAATCGTCCCAAGTGATGGCCTCCGCCTTCTTCATCTTGATCTCCAGCTTCGTCGCGAGCACCTGCCCTCTGCTCTCCTCCGGCACCACCTTGCCGAACAGTGGAACGTCCAGGACGTACGGAATGTTCCCGAGCGGGTCGTCGTCCGCGTGCTTCACCGTCACCGTCACTCTGTCTTCCTGCACGTCCACGAAGGACGCATGCTCGGGGACGCCTGCGGTGAGGGCGATTCCATGCGGTCAGTTGAAAGGGGACGCGATGAAATGTTGAAACCGAGGGACGGGTGAAAAACGTTGCTGTAAGGACGCACCTTTCGCCATGATCTCGATGGTGACGTGCGACCCGGACTGGTACCACTGGTGCTTGTACCTCGGCGCTCGCGTCGCGTCCTTAATCGTCGCGTCCGGGCCCTCGCGCTGCTTCGCGTCCGCGAGCCGCTCCTCTAAGATGCGCTCCTCGCAGCGCGCGATCCACGTCTTGAACGCCGCGTGTTTCGGGTCTAACGTCTGACCGATCGTGAACGCCGCCCTCGCCGGGTCGTACCGCTCGAGCTCGTACAGCGCCATGCCCTTCCGCAGGTACGCCTTCGGGTTCTCGTGGTCCAAGCTCAGCGCTTTCATCGCGTCCGACAGCGCGTCTTCGAAGCGATCGAGCTTCAAGTTCACGGCGCTTCGGTGGACGTGCGCGGCGACGTGCTCGGGCGACTGCTCGATCAGCGTCGTGTAGAGCTTTCGAGCTTCGTCGTAGTCCTCGTCCACGAACGCTTCCATGGCGTCGGACACGAGCTTCGGGTCGGGGTCGGACATCGCGCCGACGGCCGGGGGGGTGGGTTGGCGGGGTGCGCGCGTGCGTGAGGATTTGAGAGGGTGCGCGCGCGCGGCTTATGATCCTTCGAGAAACTTCCTTCAACGTGAAGTCTCAGTTTTCCGTCGATCTGATTCTTCAGTGGGCACGCGCGCGCGAACCGTCGGAGGCACGCCCGCGGGCGCCGGGGAGCGCGCTCGGCCGCGTCCCCGCGTCTCCGCGCGATGGCGCCGCAGATGCGACGGCGCGCCGCGGCGGCGGCGGCGGGCGCGTCGGCGGACGCGGCGGCCGCGATCCCAGGGCGAGGAAGGCGCGCGCGAAGTCGAAGTCGGCATCTTCGCGGCGTGACGCGCGCGGAGCGTTGGCTCGACGCGGACACCGTGGAGTTCACGATGCGCCGGTCCGAGCTCGACGCCGTCTTCGCATCGCGCGCGCCGCTGTGGACGCTCTGCGCGTGCGTCGCCCTCGCGCGCGCGTCGGCGTCTCCCGCGGGGACGACGCCGTCCGACTCGACGGGGACGGGGATGGGGACGGGGACGGGGACGGGGACGGGGACGGAGGATCCGAGACGCGCGCGCGTCGTCGCGCTCGCGCTCGCGCTCGCGTTCCTCGCGCTCGCGACGCGCGCGTTCCTGAGACGCGTGACGCGCGAGACGATCCTCGCGACGCGCGGCGTCGGCGCGCGCATCTCCGCGAACCGCGGCGGCGGCGACGCGCGCGTCCTCGAGCTCCGACGCGGTCTGCGGGACGTGCTCGTGAACGAGGCGGCGACGTCCTCGACGGTGTATTCTTACCTGTGTTTCCGCGTCCGACGCGACTCCTCTGGGACGGGGGCGGGGGCGGCGGGGGAGAGAGACGAGCTCGTGGTCGGATTTAAGGCGCTGCGGCCGCGTCTGGAGCTCTTGCGGAGGGTGTACGCGGTGACGCACGGGGTTTTATTCGGCGACGGGGAGGAGGGCGAGGCGGAGGCGGAGAGCGAGGAGGAGGAGGCGGAGAGCGTGGAGGAGGAGGAGGAGGAGGAGGGCGGCGTCGACGTCGTCGAGGAACGTCGCGCCGCCGCCGCGGAAGGACCGACGCGCGGGCTCGGGTGGTGGGGCCACGGCGACGCGTGGGGCGGCGACGGTTCGTGTCTGTACGGCCCGTGGAACGCGAACGGACGCGACGCGGACGTCGCGCGCGCGCGGCGACAGAGCGTCTTGTTCGTATGCGATTTCTTCCCCCCGCGCTCGGGCGGCGTCGAGACGCACCTCTACTCGCTCGCGCAGCGGCTCATCACGCGCGGGCACAAGGTCACGGTCTTGACGCACGCGTGCGGGGACCGGCACGGCGTCCGGTACGTCTCCGGCGGTCTGAAGGTGTACTACGCCCCGCGAAGGGCGGTGTACGAGGGATGCACGTTTCCCTCGTTGTTCGGAGGGTTCTTTCCGCTGCTCAGGTGCGTGTTGATTCGCGAGCGCGTCACGGTCGTGCACGCGCACACCGCGTTCAGCGTCATGGCGCACGAGGCCGTGCTGCACGCGCGGACGATGGGGTACAAGTGCGTGTTCACGGACCACTCGCTCGCGGGCTTCGACAGCGCGGCGTCGATACACGTGAACAAGTTCCTCTCCATGACGCTCGCGGATTGCGCGCACGTGATTTGCGTCTCGCACACGGCGAAAGAGAACACGGTGTTGCGCGCTTCCGTTCCCCCGGGACGCGTGTCCGTGATCCCGAACGCGGTCGACGCCGCGCGGTTTAGACCGGACGCGAGCGCGCGCGATGCGACCGGCCGCGTGACCGTCGCCGTCGCCGCGCGTCTGACCCACCGAAAAGGCAGCCACCTGCTCGCCGCGACGATCCCTCTCGCGTGCGCGTCGTTCCCGCGCGTGGACTTTCTGATCGCCGGCGACGGGCCGATGCGCGCGGATCTCGACCGGATGATCGCGCGCGAAGGTCTGAGCGGACGGGTGCGGATGTTAGGGACGGTCCCGCACGCGAAGATCAGCGAGGAGGTGTTACGGAGATCGCACGCGTTTCTGTCGTGTTCGCTCACGGAGAGTTTCGGCGTCGCGATGCTCGAAGCCGCGTGCTCGGGGTGTCTCGTCGTCGCCACGAACGTCGGGGGCGTCCCGGAGGTTTTGCCTCCGGACTTGCTGTTCCTCGCGGAGACGGACCCCGGGGCGATCGTGGACGCGCTGTCGGACGCGCTCGACGCGTTGGGGGGTCCGGGCGGCGGCGGCGGCGGCGGCGGCGGCGACGGCGGCGGCGGAAGACCCGATTCCGGTTCCGATTCCGTCGTCGCCCCCGTCGCGATCCACGAGCGCGTCGCCGCGATGTACAGCTGGGACGACGTCGCGGCGAGGGTAGAGACCGTCTACGAGCGCGCGCACGCGACGCGCGACACCCTGTACGGTCGCGTGCGCCGACTGCAGCGGTGCGGCGTCGTCGCCGGCGTCGTCTTCGTCGTCGTCGCGGCGGTGGATTATCTGTACTGGCGCGCGTTAGAGCTGGCGCGGCCCGCGCGCGACGTCGAGATCGCCCCGGACTTTGTCCCGGACGACGGCGCGTTCGACGTCGTCCGCGGGACCGGCGGCGAGGAGGAGGAGGAGGAGGAGGAGGAGGAGGAGGAGGACTAGTTTAGGCATAGCGACACTCTCTGGTGAGAAAAAACACCAGGCTGTCTTTTAGCCGTTCATGTCACGCGCACCAGAAGACGTTCGACGTCGTCCGAGGGCCCGCCAGACCATCACGCGCGCTCTCTCGACGACCGCGCCGTCACGATGAACCCCGAATACGATTACCTCTTCAAGCTCCTGGTGCGTCCTCGAGCCGCGCCCGTGGCGTGATTCCGCGTCCCGCGCGGCGTCGTCGACGTCGCGACGGCGTGCGATCCGCAGATCGCCGCGCCCCCGCGCCGCGCGAAACATCTTCCTGACGTCCTCCCTCCCCCTCCCCGCCCACCTTCCGCGTCCTCCTCCGCAGCTGATTGGTGACTCCGGCGTCGGCAAGTCGTGCCTCTTGCTGCGCTTCGCGGTACGTCTACGCTCCGTTCGCGCGGCCGCGCCCACATCCGCGCTCGCGTCTCCCCCGCGCGGCCGCTGACGTCGCCGTCCGTTCCCTCCCTCCCCTCGCCGCAGGACGACACCTACACGGAGAGCTACATCTCCACCATCGGCGTGGACTTCGTGCGCGCCCGCCCGCCCTCCCTCTCCCTCGATCGTCCCTCGATATCCCGCCGCGACCTCTCGAGAACGTCGAGCGCGTCGCGCGCGCGCGGAGCGCGCCGCGCGTCGCCGCGCTCGCGCCGCCCGCGTGCCAGATCTCCGCGAGATCGCGCGAAGAGCGGAAGAACGAGGCGACGCGCGGCCTCCGAGGGAAAGGGCACCCGGCGGGAGAGGAATAATCATTCGTTCGCTCGACGCGCGCCTCTTCTCTCCTCCCGATCCGCGCCGCCGACCGACCCATCGCTGACCTTCGCGTCGCTCCCGTCCTCCTCCCACCCCCCTCGCGACGTCCCCTCCGCAGAAAATCCGCACCGTGGACCTGGAAGGCAAGACCGTGAAGCTCCAGATCTGGGACACCGCGGGCCAGGAGCGGTTCCGCACCATCACGTCGTCGTACTACCGAGGCGCGCACGGCATCATCGTCGTGTACGACGTCACCGACCAGGAGAGCTTCAACAACGTGAAACAGTGGCTGAACGAGATCGATCGGTACGCGAACGAGAACGTCAACAAGCTTCTCGTCGGGAACAAGAGCGACCTCACCGCGAAGAAGGTTGTCGACTACCAGACGGCGAAGGCGTTCGCGGACGAGATAGGCATTCCGTTTTTAGAGACGTCGGCGAAGAACGCGACGAACGTCGAGGAGGCGTTCATGAAGATGGCGGGTGAGATCAAGAACCGGATGGCGTCGCAGCCGGCTCTGAACAACGGGCCGAAAGGGGCGACGGTGCGGCCGGGGGAAGGGCGGCCGGTGAACGCGAACAAGAGCAACTGCTGCTAGACGCGGGGAGGACTGGGGGGAAGATTTTTGTTCGACGGAAAAAAAAAAGGGACCGCTCGCGGAGAAGGAAGCGCGCGCGCGCGCGCGCTCTCCCTTGTTTTATATGATTTTTTTGTCGGTTGATCTCGATGTGGTGCGGCGTGTGCGTGCCCTCGTTCACGTCGTCGCGTCCGTCGCGCTTGGCGCTGTGCTATGATGCGATGCGCGCGGCGTCTTTGTGACCGCCGCGCCCCGGCGCCCCGGGCGTTTTTTCCTCACTCAGCCTTCGCGCGAGCCCCTCCCTCGGAGTCACGCCGCGGCGATCCTTCTCGCCTTCCTCGGCGGTTTCTTCCCCCTCTCTCGCATCTCGCTCGGGGAGACGTACGACGCGGTCCTCCACGCGGGCGACGTCGCGGCGTCGTCGGGGACGTTGGCGGGCTTCGCCGCGGGCTTCGCCGCACCCGCCTTGGCGTCGTCTTCCGCGAACCGCTTCCTCAGCGCGCTCTGGAGCCACCCCTTGTTGTTGCTCGTCGTCGGGCGCTGAAACACGACCGCGTACAGGTTCTTGAGGTCCCTGTACGCCATGTTGTCCACGTCCGGGCGCGCGTCGGTCGACGTCGCCGTCGCGGCGACGGCGACGGCGACGGCGACGGCGGCGGCGGCGGCGGCGGCGGCGAACGCGGGCTTCTTCGCGGGGGGGAGCTTCTTCGCGGGCGTGCTTCGCGCGCGTTTTTTCCCGCCGCCCCCCGTCGGCGTCGCGCCGCCGTCGCTCGTCGCGGCGTCGAACTCGTCTTCGTCCGGCCACTGCAGCCGGAGCTTCGAGAGCGTCGCCATCGCGACTTTCTCCGTGTCCCTCGTCGGCGGCGACTCCTCGGCGCGCGCGCCTCGCGCGTCGGCCACCGCGTCAGCGGAGTCGTCTTCAGCCGGCGTCGCGAAGAGCGGCGCGCGTTTGAACGGCAGGTCGCACCGCGGGCACCGCGCGTCCTCGCGCGCGCATCGACAGACGCGGTCGTCGGCCGCGCTCGGCGGCGGCGCCGCGCGCGCGCCGACGACGACCGTGATTCCGGTCCCGAGCCGCCGCGACGGCGTCGGGCCCCACGGCGTGCCGGACGCGCGTCGCGCGAGCGACCCCGGCCGCGGTCCGCTCGCGCGCGGCGTCGAGTCGGAGAGCCCGGCGCTCGCGGGGAACGAGACGCGCGCGGCGTGCGCGAACGGCGTCCGCGCGCTTCGCATCGTCGCGTCCGGCGTCGGCGTCGGACGCGTCGAGGGAGGAGGCGCGCCGCCGCCGCCGCCCGCGGAGGCGAGCGCGCGCGACGCGAACGAGAGGGGGAGCCGGTTCGTGAGGCACGTCCCGAACGCGCGCGGGGAGTCCGCGGGAGGGAGTCCGAGGAGTCCGAGCGGCGCGGGCGTCATGGGGAACGTCACGCCCGGCGCGAGCGGCCGCGACGGGTCCGCGATGAAGAACGGCGTGCGCGGCGGGGGGGGCGACATCGCCGGGGTGGGGGGAAGCGCGCGGGGGGAAGTGCGACGACGCGGAGCGCGGGCCTTTTTGAAATACGACGAGAGAGCTCAGCGGGAAAAATTCAAACAGACTTGAAGTCGTCGTTCGCTCTTACACACAGGTATCGCATCGTACAGTACTCGCACACACACACGCACTCGACCGCGCGCGCGCTCGTGTCACAGCTTCGAGGCGCCGCGCGCGCCGCCCTCGCGCGTCTCACCCCCGACCCACCGGTCCACGGTCGCGTCGACCACCACCCTCGCGGCTTCGTACGCTTCGAACCACGCCGCCTCCCACGCCGCGGCGCCCTTCGCGCCTCTCTCCTCCGCCCTTCGCAGCGCCCTCTGCAGCGCGTGCACGGCGTCGTACTCTCTCCTCGTCGTCCCGCGCGGCAGCGCGCCGCGCGTCGCCGCGCGCTTGACGCGATCGCGCGCGACTTTCATCATCAACACCCGGCTGTCTCCCTCCGCGAATTTGCAGCACTGGAGAAAATCCGTGTGCTCGAACCCGGTGCCCGCCATGAGCGCGTACGACCCAACCTCTTGCCGCAGCCGGTGCGTGAACGCGATCGCCTCGTCCACGGCGACGATCTTCGCGGCGGCGACGGCCTCCACGAGATCGACCGACGGCCGCGTGGACGCGCGCAGCGTCGCGCAGAGCGCCTTCTCGACCTCGCTCAGAAATTTTCCCGTCCGCGCTTCGCTGTCATCCGCCTCGACGTACAGCGCCCGCAGTTGCGGGACGCCGCTGAGCACGAGCGTCGTCTTCGCGCTGTGCGAGCCCCCGCCGGGGGCCCAGCACGGCTTCTCGTCCGTGACGCCTCGCGTGCGCGCGAAGAGGCGCTTGCGGAACTCGTGCGCGCCCTGCGCGACGGCGACGCGCCCGGTGAAGAGCCGCTGAGGGGCGGAGGGAGTTGAAAAGGCGGAGGGAGTCGAAAGGCGTCAGACGGAGTTGAAAGGCGTCGAGGTCGAACGTTGAAACCGCGGGATGGGCGGAGAGAAACGCGCGACGCGGGCAAAGTCAAGTCCTAGAAGAACGAACGGCGCGCGCCGCGCGAACCAGCTGGGGACCAGCGCATACATACGCGAGATAAACGCGCCTGACCGATGCGTTCCATGTTGGAAGCCGGCGCGCCGTCGCCCTTCGCGCCGTACACCCCCCGTCCCGTCGCGTCGTCCCTCCGCACGTCGCAGTGCTTATCCAGGAGCGCACTCCGCGGGATGATCACGTCGTCGAACGCGATGGACGCGTTGTCCAGGTCGTTCCCGGTCGTCTTCGTCCCCATGTCCGTCAGCGTGATCCCCCGCGACGGCGGCGCGTCTGAGTCTCGCCGCAACGCGATCAAAAACGCGTGCGGCCCCGTGCTCGCGCCGTCCACGATCAGATCCGCCACGACGACCGCTCGCGTCGCGGTGAGCCCCTGCGAGATCCAGTTCTTCGTCGCCCCCGCGTGCGGCGTGCGCAAGACGAACGCGTCGGCGGTCGGGTCGTACGTCGCCGTGGTCTGCACGACGAGCCCGGAGTTGACCCCCGCGAGTCGCTCCGTGAGCGCGAAGCATCCCAAGGTTCCGTCGCGACGCATGCGCGTGAGCTCCTCGAGATGCGTCTCGGAGCCGAGCTCTAGTATCGTCCCCGCGAAGAGGTTGAACTGCACCGTGAATCGGATGCTGAACCCCGGGCCTTGCTCGAACCCGTGCTCGACGAGGAGGCGATGGGCGAGGAAGAAGCGGTCCGGGCGCGTCTTGAGATCCGTGAATTCGAGCAGCCCGGAGCGCGCGAGCGCGCTGAGCCTGGACGCGGACTCGCGCGGGGACGACGCGGGCGTCGCGAGGAGAGACGCGAGCGCGGGGACGTACGCCGCGCGCCACGCGTCGTCGTCGTTCAAGTTGATCGGGAGGGCGGCGGCGAGGACTGGGGGCTTTGGCGCGTTGTTGACTTCTCCTCCTCCGACGCGTCGTTTCGGAGACGACGACGTCGTCCGGGCGCCCGGCGGATTCGGGACCGGCGCCGGCGCGTGCGTCGCGTCGAACGCGCCCACGCTCGGCATGCCGTCTTTCTTTGTGACGAGAGAGCGCGAGGAAGGACGCGGAAGAGGACTCGGGGTCGCGTCGCGTGCGGCGCGCGACGCGGTGTGCGACGGGCGCTCCGAGCATGCTGACTCGACACCTCCTGGATTTTCCGAGGTCTCGAAACTGAACCGCCCCGCCCCTTGGTGAGGTTCTTTTACGGGCGCGCCTATGCCTATCGCTACCTACTAGTCTAACGTCTACGCGTGCTCATACGCCCTGTCCTCGTCGTCTCCCCCCCCCGCGGCGAGTGCGGCGTCCCTGCGCTCCCTCGCCGCGACGACGTCCATCCACCCGGACGCTTTCCCGCGCTGCTTCTCCGCGACGAGACCCTCGGCGCCGGCGCCGGCGCGGTGCTCCGCGGCGCCCCACCCGCCGTCGCCGCACAGCTGTGCGCCGCCGTCCCTCCTCACCGCGAACGACGTCCTCGGCTTCGTCGTCGCCGCGACGACCGCGGCCTCGATCTCCGCCGGCGTCGCGCGCCTGACCCCCTTCCGTCGCGCCGCGCGCTCCTCTTTCGTCTCCTCCATGGACGCGTGCTTCCACGGACGCGCGGACGCGCGATCGAACGGGGCGGGTTTTTTCAACTCCGCCGCCGGCGCCGCCGCGTCCGGGGTCTCCGCCTCCACGTCCTCGTCGCTCGACGCCGCGGACGTCGTCGACGCGAACCGACTGAACACGTTCCCTCCGCGCGTCCCGCTCCCGCGGCGCGGCTCGGGGTCGTCGTTCTCGTCGTTCGCTTCGTTCGCTTCGTTCGCTTCGTTCGCTTCGTTCGCTTCGTTCGCTTCGTCGCCGTCGCCGGCGCCGGCGCCGCCGCGTCGCGCCGCCGCCGCGCGCGCGGCCGCCCTCGTCTCGCGCCCGATGACCCCGCACCCGACCCACCCGCTCCTCCCACCGCTCTTCAACAGCGCGGCGCGGAGCTCGCGAGGGTCGTCGTACCCGTCGCCGCCGACGGAGACGAACCGCGGCGCCGTCGGCGTTCGCGTCGTCGGCCAACGATCGCTCGCGTCCCACGGCGCCGGCTGCGCGGACGACGCGATCGGCTCGTCGTTCGCGCCGAGCTTCCCGGTCACCGCGTCCCACAGGCCGCGCTCGCGCGGTCGCGGGCGCGACTCCAGCGCGGACGGCGGGTCGCGCGCGAGGAGCGCATGACGCGCGTTCGCGGCGGCGAGGTCCCCCGCGTCCGGCGGCGCCGCGCGGTCATCAAATCTCGCGAGAGGATCCTTCCGCTCGCCCCCGATGCGCGCGTCGAACGCGTCGAGCTTCTTGCGCTGGAAGTCGATTCGACGCGCGCGCTCGCGCCGCGCGTCCGCGCGCGCGTGGGCCGCGAACGGCGACGCGGGGTCCATCCCGGTCCCGGGGCGTGGACCGCGCGACGCGCAGTGGCTCGCGGTCGTCGCTCACCACTTCAACGACTGGAACGGAAACTTCGGAAGCACCGATCGATTCCGCATTGTACCTCGCCGCGCCCGTCATGCGACGCGCGCTTCACGTCGCCGCGGCGACGTGCGCGGACCGCGCTCGCGCCCACACCGGTCGCGTCGCGCTGCACGACCTCGCGCGTCGCGACGCGCGCCTTCGCTGGTCGTCGTCGTCGTCGTCGTCGTCGTCGTCGTCGTCGTCGTCGTCGAGCGCGCGCGCGATCCTCCGAGATTCCGGAAGAGGGTTCGCGTCCGCCGCGGACCTGACGCACGTCGACGCGTCCTCCGGGGACGCGACCATGGTCGACGTCGGGGACAAGCCGATCACGACGCGCGTCGCGAGCGCGTCCGCGAAAGTCTTGCTGGGAAAACGCGCGTTCGACGCCGTGCAAAAGGACGGCGTCGTCGGCAAAGGGAACGTCCTCGCGGTCGCGCAGATCGCTGGCATCAACGCCGCGAAGCGCGCGTCGTCGCTGATACCGCTGTGCCACACCCTCCTCCTGCACAAGGTGTCCGTGGACTTCACGCTGCACCCGGGTGACCACTCGGTGCGCGTGCTAACGAGCGCGAAGACGGACGGGCGGACGGGCGTGGAGATGGAGGCGCTCACGGCAGCCGCCGTCGCGGGATTGACCGTGTACGACATGTGCAAAGCGCTGAGCAAGGACATCGTGTTGAGCGACGTTCGGTTGGAGTCGAAGAGCGGGGGGGTGAACTCGGGGGATTACGTCCGCGGGGGGGGTGGGGGCGGGTCGTCGTGAGCGAAGGAGTGCGTACTGTACTGTAGTCGTCGACAGAGCGGAGGCGAGAGCGCGCGCGTCGTGCGCGTCCGCCGCGTCCTTCGTCGGTTGTTAGTTCTCTCGAGACGTAACAACTTACGAGTACTCGTAAAGTTATTAAAAAGGATTGTCGAACTTCTTCATCACCGCGGGGATGTCCACCGTGAGCACCTCCTCGAGCGCCTTCATCGCTTTCTTGTCGATCTTCGGGAACTTCCAGATCTCCATGTCCTTCATGATGTCTCTGAACCGTTTCGGGTTCGGAAGGTCCCCGCGCGCGATCGTGTACTCGTGCACGCACTTGGTGAACTCCTCCTCGATCCTCCCCAAGAGCTTCTTCTGCTTGCTCTCGTGCCCCATCATCGCGGGCATCTGCTTCTTCAGGTGCGTCACGATTCGCGCGTGCGTCAGCGCCGCGCGCACGCGCTTGACGAACTCGTTCACCTTCCTATCGCACGACCGCTGAGGGATGTCGAGCAGGTCCTTCTTCAGCGCCTCGTGCTCCTTCATGAAGAGCTCCTCCCCCAGGACGTTGTTGGTCGTCACCGGGGGCTTATCGTTGAACGAGCCGACGTACACTTTGCACACCTCCGGGGTCATGAACACCTTCCCTAACGACCACATCAGCGCGCCGTACACGCGCATGAGCTGCTGCGCGCTGACCTGGTCCGCCTTGTTGAGGACGACTCGCACTTTATCGTCGTGCCCACGCAGAGACGAGATGACGGCTTTAAACTCGTCCGAGATGTCGAGCTTGTGCGGGTCGAACAGCAGCAAGATGACGTCCGACCTCGACGCGAACCACTCGCAGACGTTCACGAACGAGTACCCGCGGTCGATCCGCTGCTTTTCCCCGGACAGCACCCCGGGGGTGTCCACGATGGACACCTCCTCCAAGATTTTCGCGTCGCACTGGGACGCCTCAAACTTGGACAGAAAGCTCGAGCCGAACGCGGTGAGTCCCGTGTACGGCTTGTCGCTCTGCACCGCGAGCGTCTGCCCGGGCGTCGTCCGGTTCTCGTGCCCGTGCATGACGACGACGAACCGATCCGTCGTCGGCTCCGGTCCGATGTTCGACCCGGGGTAATCCCTCCCCAGCAGGTGCTTGATGAACGTCGTCTTCCCCGTGCTGTACTGCCCGAGGAGCAGCACGTTGGGCTTCCCTTCGAAGTCGCCGTCGGTGAGGAGCGGGGAGTAGAACGACCCAAACTTGAGCGCCTCCTCGACGGGGCGCACCTTGGTCTTGTACAACTCCTTGAGCGAGTCCACGATCGACGTCGCGGTCTTCGCGCTCATGCGGTTCTTCTTCCCGTGGTTCCCGTTCGCCGCGTCTCTCTCCGCCGCGCGCTGCTTGTTCATCGCTTTGGGCCGTTCCACGCGAGCGAACGTCGGGGTGGAGTTCAAAGGCGTCAGTTGGAGTTGAAAGGCGTCATAGGGGCGGGGATTGAAAGCGAGGGACCCTGGGCGGAGAGAGACGACGGCGAAAGTCCTTAAGGATCGACGTTCACCACGCCGACGCAGTCGTATGGGGACTAGTGTGAGATAGAACGCGCCTTTGTCCTTCTGCACCTCGTGCTGGATCGACTCCAGGCGGTTCGTGTACCCGGTCGCGTCCACGCCCTCGAGCTTCGCGAGCGGGAGCGGCTCTCCCTTGTTGGCGTCGTCGTCGTCGACGTCGCGCGCCATGAACGCCGCGAGGGCGTCCGCGGTGATGGACTTGGCGTCCGCGCCGCCGCTGGCTGACTGCGCCATGGCGATGACGCGCAGCGCCTTGACGAACTGCTCGGGTCCGAGAAATCCTTGCCGGTTCGCGTCCGCGAGCTGCCACACCCGGGCGAGTATCTCCTTCGGGAGCCCGCTGCGGCCGAAGAATCGGACCGCGTCCGCGCCGGTGACGCGGCCGTCCGCGTCGTCGTCCGCGAGGGGGAACCATCCGCGGTACAGGACCTCGTCCGGCCTCCAGTTGGCGTGACTTCCCATCTTGTTTTTCTCCGCGCGCGCGATCGGAGGCTTCTCGTCTTCTTCCGCGCGCGGCGCGTCGCGCGACGGCGGCGCTTCCGCCGGGGTGTCGCGCGCGGACGCGGTCGCGGCCGCTTCGTCTGCGGTGTCGTCCTCGCGCGGGGTCGACGCGCTCGATGACATGCGACGGCGAGCGAGGCGCGTCGAGGAGTGCCGCGGACGCGGAGACGAACGAGCAGACGACTTTAAAAAAACCTCGGACGACGTCAACTCGCCACTTGGCCGTTCGTCGAGGCGACGCGAGCGGGCAGCGTAGGGACTTCGCAACGCGCGCGCGCACGACGTCACGCGCGCGAGGTCGCGTCGCGGTCGCGAACGCGGTCTTCCCCGCCGGTCGAGATGAGCTACTCGTGCGTCCCGCGCGAGTTCCCCCCGCGAACCCGCGTCGACGCCGCGCGCGATCTCGGCTCGGCGCGCGGGGCGGGCACCCTCGGAATCGTTCGTTCGCTCGTCTTCGCGCGCTCCGACGAAAGACGCCTGACGCGCCCCCTTCCTTCGTTCCTCCTCCCCGCGCCGCAGGTACCTGTTCAAGTACATCATCATCGGCGACACCGGCGTCGGGAAGTCGTGCCTCCTGCTGCAGTTCACGGACAAGCGGTTCCAGCACGTGCACGACCTCACGATCGGCGTCGAGTTCGGCTCGAGGCTGGTGGCGATCGGAGAGAAGCAGATCAAGCTTCAGATTTGGGACACCGCGGGTCAGGAGTCGTTCCGTTCCATCACGCGGAGTTACTACCGCGGCGCCGCGGGCGCGCTGCTCGTGTACGACATCACGCGACGCGACACGTTCGAGCACCTCACGTCCTGGCTCGAGGACGCGCGGCAGCACGCGAACCCTAACATGACCGTCACGCTCGTCGGCAACAAGAGCGACGCGGAGGTGCGTTCTTCTCACACTGGTCCCCATACGACCGCGTTGGCGTGGTGAACGCCGTTCCTTAAGGACTTTTCCCGGCGCATCTCTCCGCCCAGGGTCCCTCGGTTTCAATCCCCGCCCTCGGCGCCTTTCAACTCCAACTGACGCCTTTGAACTCCACCCCGACGTTCGCTTGTATGGAACGAC